>Ga0180217_1000696_pt1 | contig 47062 bp, 45 predicted proteins | sample eDN3rd37CBELigOP_FD_128521 | JGI IMG/M metagenome (GOLD analysis project Ga0180217, IMG submission 128521) | Enriched Organic Plus compost microbial communities from Emeryville, California, USA - eDNA 3rd pass 37_C BE-Lig OP (version 2) (version 2) ...
CGGTTGTAGAAGACCTCGATGTAGTCGAACAGGATCGTTCGGAGCTCGGAGCGGGTGATGGTCTCCCATGGCCCCCAGATGTGGCGGATCTCCTTCTTGACCGATGCCCAGAAGGTCTCCATCGCGGCGTTGTCGAACGCGTCGCCGACGCTGCCGTAGGAGCCTTGCAGCTTCCAGTCCGCGAGCTGGTTGGTGAGCTCCACCGAGGTGTATTGCGCTCCGTGGTCCGCGTGGTGCAACAGCTCTTCGCTCGGGTTGCGTCGCCCGAGGGCCATGACGAGGGCGGCGACGACCAGGTCGGTGGTCTGGCGTTCGCCCATCGACCAGCCGGCCAGGCCCCGGTCGTGCAGGTCGCGGATCCCGGCCAGGTAGAGCTTGCCGTCCAGACACGCGAACTCGGTGATGTCGGCCACCCAGCGCAGATCGGAGCGCTCCGCGGTGAAGTCGCGCTGCAACAGGTCCGGTGCGGGGACCATCTTGGGGTCCCGGCCCCGTCGCCAACGGCGGCGGGCATGGGCGCCGATGAGCCCGTCGGCGGCCATCAGCCGCGCGACGCGTTTGCGGCTGACCCGGTGACCGGCACGACGGAGCTGGCCCCACACCCGCGGCGACCCGTAGGTGCGGCGCGACGCAGTGTGGATCTGGCGGATCTCGCCCAACAGCGCCTCATCGGCGCGCTGCCGGGTCGAGGGCTGACGGGACCGCCACGCGTAGAAGCTCGACCTCGACACGCCGGCGACCCGGCACAGATCGACGATCCGGTACTCGGCTTGGTGCTCGTCGACGAAGCGGAAGCCGGTCACCGCATCGTCTCCCGGGCGAAATAGGCGGCTGCCTTGCGGAGGATCTCCAGATCGATCTCCTGCTGGGCCGTCTTCTTCCGCAACCGCTTCAGCTCGTCACGCTCGGACTCCGACAGGGCGTTCGGATCGGCGGCCCGCTCGGTCGCCTCCCGGTCCGCCTTCACCCAGTTCCACAAGGTGCCCTCGGCGATCTCGAGGGACCGGGCCACCTCCGCCACCGGCCGGCCCGAGGACTTCACCAGGGCGATCGCTTCACGACGGAACTCGGCCGGGTACTTCGCTGGACGACCCACACGGGCCTCCTTCCTCCAGGGTCTCCCCCAGAATCAGGTGTCCACCGAAGCGGGGCAACTCCATGCCGACCTTCGGGTTCAAAAGGATCTGAAACCAGAAGTCCATGAACTCGGTGTAGATCGGAGCCTTCTGTGTGCGGAGGTCGAGCGCTATTGCCTGAGCTCGCTCGTGTCGCCGAGACCAGACGATGCCGCCAACGGTGAACCCTCCGGCTATGAGCGTCGCGACCACGTCGGGGGAAAGCTCGGCAGCCTGGTCGATGAGGGCGAACAGCAGCGCCGTCCCGAGTCCGACGAGGGCCGCTAGAAGGGCGAGACCGACGAGGACTTGGAGCGGACCTGGCTGCTTCTTGGATGACATGTCAGCACCCCCGCCGCTGTCAATCGGCTGTCAATCCTGGTCCACCGCCCGGCCGGGGCCTCCCGGAGGAGGCCCCTGACCTGGGCTTATCCCGTCGGGCCGAGAGGATTTGAACCTCCGACCTCTTGACCCCCAGTCAAGCGCGCTAACCAAACTGCGCCACGGCCCGGGATGGTGGGTCAGTGACCGTACCAGACGGCACCCAGCCCCCCGCCAGCCGGACGGCCCGCACCCTCGGACGGCCGCAGCGAGCCGAGCGCGGCGCCGGTCAGCCGCCGAGGAACCAGCCCGCCCACAGCAGGGCGCCGACCCCCACCACGGCCAGCAGCACGACCGCGAGCACGACGAGCGTTCGGAGCAGCGCGGGTGAGCGGGCGTCGTCGAGCCCCGGGAGCGTCGTCGGCTCCTCGAAGCGCTCCGGTGCGGGCGGTCTGCGCAGGTCCTGCATCCCCGCGTAGTGCCGAGGCGACATCGACCGCAGCTCGAACCACACCACCTTCCCCTCGCCCGGCTCGGGCTGGATGCCCCAGTCGGTGGCGACGGCGTCGACCATGTTCAGCCCCGAGAAGAGCCGATCCGCCTCGAGGGCGTCGGGGGCGAGGACGTCCCCGGCCACCGCGTGCGCGGTCACGGCGGCCGAGCTGGGTGGAGGTGGCAGCGTGGGCGGGTCGGGCGAGCGGTCGTGCACCTCGACGCGGATGCCGGCCCGCTGGCGCTGCACGGCGACCTCGAAGGGCCGGCGGGTGTGGAGCGCGGCGTTGGTGGCCAGCTCGCTCGTCAGGAGGGCGGCCGAGTCCACGAGGTCGTCGAGCCCCCAGACCTGGAGGAGATCGACCACGAAGCGCCGAGCCGAGCGCACGCTTGAGGGCTCCGGGGCGCAGCGCAGGACGTCGACCACGTCCTCCCGCTACCCGGCCGGACGCCGGCTCAACCCGACGCCGGCGTCAGAGGCGCTCGAGCAGCCAGAGCACGCCCTGGAAGAGGCGCCAGCCGAGGTACACGATCGTGGCGACGAGGAGCAGCTTGAAGTGCCACGGGACCGGCGTGGGCTCCTCCTCGGCTGCGGCCGGGGGCGCCGCGACCTGGCGCCCGCAGGTGGGGCACGTCCCGTCCGACCGCAGCGTGTTCGGGTTGTAGAAGCGGTCGCAGGTGTCGCACCAGGGCACGGCGACAGTCTCACCGCTGACCGGGCCGGCCGGCCAGACGCGCCCGGCGCCGGTCAGGTCACACGGGCGGGACGCCGTGCCGCCGGTCCGAGAAGTGCCGGTCCTTGGCCCGACCCGCCTCCAGGCGGGCGATCAGCTCCCGCCGCAGCTCGGGGAAGTCGACGACCGCATCCACCACGAGCTCCGAGGCGAGGCGCATCAGGTCGACGTCGGCCTCGTAGAGGCGCCGCTGCTCCTCGACGAACGCCGCCCGCTCGGCGTCGTCCTCGATGGCGGCGATCCGGTTCGCGTACACCGCGTTGACCGCCGCCTCCGGCCCCATCACCGCGATCTTGGCCGTGGGCAGCGCGATGGTGGCCTCGGGCTCGAAGGCCGGGCCGCTCATCGCGTAGAGCCCGGCGCCGTAGGCCTTGCGGACGATGACGGAGACCTTGGGCACCGTCGCCTCGCTCACGGCGGTGACCATCTTGGCGCCGTGGCGGATGATCCCCTGACGCTCCACCTGGGAGCCGATCATGAACCCGGGCACGTCGGCCAGGAACAGCAGCGGGACGTTGAACGCGTCGCACCACCAGATGAACCGGGCCGCCTCGTCCGCCGAGTCCACGAACAGGGCGCCCCCGAGGTGGGCGGGGTTGTTGGCCACGATGCCCACCGGGGCGCCGTCGAGGAGCGCGAAGCCGGTGATGAGCTCGGGGGCGAACAGGGGCTTCACCTCGAAGAAGCTCTCGGCGTCGACGAGGGCGTCGATGAGGTCGTGCATGTCGTAGCCCTGGGCGTCGGCAGCGGGCACGAGGTCCGCGGTCAGCGGGCGCGCGGGAGCCATCGGCTCGTAGCGCGGCGGCTCCTCCCGCCACGTCTGTGGGAGGTAGGCGAACACCGCCTTGGCCTGCTCGATGGCGTCCTCGTCGTCGACGGCCAGGTTGTCGCCGCAGCCCGAGACCGTGGCGTGCATGCGGGCGCCGCCCATCTCCTCGAGCGTGGTGCGCTCACCGATGACGACCTCGGCCATGCGGGGCGACCCCAGGTACATGGACGCGTTGCCCTCGACCATGATCACGATGTCGCAGAAGGACGGGATGTACGCCCCGCCCGCTGCGCTCGGGCCGAACAGGCAGCAGATCTGCGGGACCTTCCCGGACAGCCGGACCTGGTTGTAGAAGATCCGCCCGGCGCCCCGGCGCCCGGGGAAGAGCTCCACCTGGTCCGTGATGCGGGCGCCGGCGGAGTCGACGAGCCAGAACACCGGCAGGGACCGGGCGAGGGCCAGCTCGGTGAGGCGCACGATCTTCTCGACGGTGCGCGCCCCCCACGAGCCGGCCTTCACCGTGGGGTCGTTGGCGACCACGCACACGGGGCGGCCGTCGATGCGGCCGGTGCCGGTCACCACGCCGTCCGCCGGCAGGTCCTCGGCCAGGGTGTTGGCGAGCAGGCCGTCCTCGACGAAGGAGCCCGGGTCGAGCAGGAGGTCGAGCCGATCGCGGACGAAGAGCTTCCCCTGGCGCTCGAGCTTCGCCGCCTCCTTGTGGAGGTTGCCGGCCCGGGCCCGGGTCAGCCGCTCGGGCAGGTCGTGGGTCATGTCCGGCGGATGGCGAGGATCGCGACGTCGTCCGTCATGGGCTCGGTGGCGAACTCGCGGGCGGCCTCGAGCAGCGACTTGCACAGCACCTCGGGCCCGACGCCCGGGTCCCGGCGCAGGATGTTCGCCACCCGCTCCTCACCGAAGAGCTGGTCGCCGGCCCGGACCTCGGCCAGCCCGTCCGTGTACAGGAGGAGCATGTCGCCGAGGTCGAGCGGGATCTCCCGGCTCGTGTAGGTGCCCTCGGGGTCGAGCATCAGGAGCGGCCCGGTGGCGCGCAGGCCGCGGACCTCGCGCTCGTGCCAGAGCCACGCCGCCGGGTGCCCGGCCGAGGCCACGCGCAGCGTCCCGGCGTCGGTGTCGAAGACGACGACGCAGAGCGAGATGAACTCCTCCCCCCGCTCCATCGACGACATCGTGCGGTTCAGCTCCTCGAGGGCCTGCGCGGGGTCGCGGAACTGCCGGAGGAACACCCGCAGGAGGTACTTGGCCTGGAAGGCCGTGATCGAGGGCTCGATGCCGTGGCCGGTCACGTCGCCGATCACCGCGGCGATGCGGGACGGCGCGACGCGGAAGACGTCGTAGAAGTCGCCGGCCATCATCCCGGTCCCGGCCTGGTAGACCCGCCCGAGCTCGAAGCCCTGGAAGTCCGGGAGCTCCTCTGGGGCCAGGCGGGCGGCCCACCGGCGGGGGGCGAGCTCCTCCTGCGACAGCACCTCCTCGGCCCGGCGCTCGAGCATCGCCCGCTCCTCGGAGAGCCGGGCCTCCTTCGCGAAGTCCCGGCCGAACACGAGCGACATGCCGACAGGGACGAGGATCAGGAGGAAGAGCCACGGGCTGGTGTCGAGCCCGCTCGTGGCGCCGACCGCGGCCGCCACGGCCAGCGCCGCGTAGAAGACCACGGTGTGGACCTCCTTGCGGTAGCCGAGGAGCACGAGCTCGGTGGCCGCCGCCTCCGGGCCGAGCTCCCGCTCGAGACGGGACCAGGCGCGCTGGAACCGGCGGGCGGAGCGCCCCCACACGAGCGCGGCCACCAGGGCGGCCAGGGCCACCACGGCCAGGATGGGCTCGTCCATTGCCGCGAGACGTTATCGGCCCCGGGGCGCGAGGGGCCCGCACGAACCCGGGAGCGCCCGCCGGGCGCGCCTCGGTAGCGTCACCCGCGTGCCCATCGACGTCGACGCCGCCCGCGCCCTCACCCCGGGCTGCGAGCACGTCCTGCACCTCAACCACGCCGGGGCCTCCCTCCTCCCGCAGCCGGTGCTCGACGCCGTCATCGGCCACCTCCGGGCCGAGGCCGCGATGGGCGGGTACGAGGCCGCCGACGCCGCCCTCCCCGCCCGCCAGGCGGTCTACGCCTCCCTCGCTGAGCTGCTGGGCGCCCAGCCCGACGAGATCGCGCTCTTCGACAGCGCCACCCGCGCCTGGCTCACCGTCGTCCACTCGCTCCCGGTGACGGCCGAGACGCGCCTGGTGACGGGACGGGCCGAGTACGGCTCGAACGCCATCGCCCTGCTGCAGCTGGCCGAGCGGCGGGGGTGCGAGATCGTCCTCGTGGAGGACGACGCCCGAGGCCAGATCGACCTGGAGGCCCTGGCGCGGGTGCTCGACGGTCCCCCCGCGGTCGTCTCGCTGACGCACGTGCCCACCCAGAGCGGCCTCGTGAACCCTGCGGAGGAGGTCGGCCGCCTGTGCCGGGAGGCGGGGGCCACCTTCGTGCTCGACGCCTGCCAGTCGGCCGGGCAGCTGCCCCTCGACGTGCGCGCCCTCGGCTGCCACGCGCTCACCGGCACCGGCCGGAAGTTCCTGCGCGGGCCGCGCGGGACCGGGTTCGCGTGGGTCGACCCGGTGCTGCTCGAGCGCCTGGACCCCGTCGTGCTCGACCTCCACGGCGCCACCTGGATCGCCCCCGACCGGTACCAGCCCCGGCCCGATGCGCAGCGCCTCGAGCTGTGGGAGCGGGACATCGCGGGCCAGATCGGGCTCGGCGCCGCGGTGGACCACGCGCTCGAGTGGGGGCTCGACGCGATCGCCGAGCGGACCGCGGCGCTCGCCGCCGACCTCCGGGGCCGCCTGGCCGAGATCCCCGGGGTCACCGTGCAGGACCGCGGGGCGCGCCTCGGCGCCATCTGCACGTTCACCATCGACGGCTGGGACCCCGCCGAGGTGGTGCGCCGCCTGCGGGCGGCGGGCACGAACGTCTCGGCGTCACCGGCCACGAGCGCTCAGCACGACCTCCCCCGCCGAGGTCTGTCCGCGGTGGTCCGGGCCAGCGTCCACTACGTGACGACCGAGGACGAGCTCGACCGCTTCGCGGCCCAGGTGGCGGCCCTCGCCTGACGTCGCGCGGGGCCGTCGCGCGGGACCGGGCGGCGGGCCCTCAGCGCTTGCGGACGCGCAGCTTGATGGGGACGGCGCCGAGGTCGAAGTCCTCGCGCAGCCGGCGCTCGAGGTAGCGCAGGTAGGTGGCCGGCACCTCCCGGTTGGCCCACAGGGTGAACGTCGGGGGCTCGGTGGCGGCCTGGGTGGCGTAGAGCACCTTCACGCCGTGCGGTGCCGGCTGCGCCTGCTGCGCGGCGCGGATCACCTCGTTGACGCGACGGGTCGGGACCCGGCGGTGGTAGTCCTCGATGCTCATGGACAGGGCGGGCAGCAGCTTGTGCACGCCCTTGCCGGTGAGGGCGGAGATCTTGAGCACCGGCGCCTCACCGATGAAGCGCAGCTTCTCCTTCACCTGCCAGTCGAGGTCGGCCCGCTGCTCGGCGTCGAGGAGCTCGTGCTTGTTGAGGAGCACGACGATCGGGCTGCCGGCCGCGTCGATGCGCTCGGCCAGGCGCTGGTCCTGGGCGGTCACGCCGACGGTGGCGTCGATGACGAGGAGGGCGACGTCGGCCTTGTCGACGGCCTGGAGGGCGCGCACGAGCGAGTAGTACTCGGTCCCCTCGTCGATGCGGGCCTTGCGGCGCATGCCCGCGGTGTCGACGAAGCGGATCGGGCCGTCGTCGGTCTCGACGACCGTGTCGATCGTGTCGCGCGTCGTGCCCGGCATGTCGTGCACGACCGCCCGCTCCTCCCCGATGAGGCGGTTGAAGAGCGTGGACTTCCCCACGTTCGGACGGCCCACGAGCGCCACCGAGAAGAGACGCTCCTCGGGGGCGTCGTCCCGCTCGTCGTCGGGGTCCGCCTCGGGCTCGGGCTCGGGGGCCGGCAGCAGCGAGACGACGCGGTCGAGGACCTCACCCGAGCCCCGACCGTGCAGCGCGCTGACCGGCATCGGCTCGCCGAGGCCGAGCGACATGGCCTCCCAGATCATCGCCTCGCGGTTGGCGTCGTCGACCTTGTTGGCCACGAGGATGACCTCGCCGGTGGCGAGGTCGCGGACGACCTCGGCCACCCGGGCGTCGTCCTCGGTGATGCCCGTGACGGTGTCGACGACCACGAGCACCACGTCGGCGTCGCGGATTGCCTGCTCGCTCTGGCGGCTCACCTTGGCGTCGAGCTCGGTGCCGCCGGGCATCCAGCCGCCGGTGTCGACGAGGCGGAAGGGGACGCCGAGCCACTCGGCCTCCACCTCCTTGCGGTCCCGGGTGACGCCGGGCTTCTCCTCGACGATGGCCACCCGCTTGCCGACGATGCGGTTCACGAGGGTGGACTTGCCGACGTTGGGCCGGCCCACCACGGCGACGGTGGGCAGCTCGGTGGTCATCGTGCGGGCTCCAGATCTCGGGTCGGGACGTCGAGGGCGGCCCGCAGCGCGTGGCCGTCGGTCGGGATGACCTCGACGGGTCGGGGCAGGTCGGCCGGGGCGGTGCCGTCGAGGAAGCGACCGTTCGACAGGCACACGTCCGGCAGGAGGTAGCGGTGGCCCTCGGGCTCGGCCGCCAGGGTGCGGGCGAGGTCCTCCCCCACCAGGAGGCCGGTCACGGCCGTGGTGCCGCCGAAGAAGCGGTTCTCGACCGGCACGAGACGCACGTCGTCGCGGCCCAGGCGGGCGATGAGCGGCGCCAGCACCCGGGCGCCGTACTCCCCGGTGAGGATCCCCACCGGCGCCCGCCGCGAGGGGCGGATCTGCAGCAGCTGGTCGGGCGTGGCCCGCGGGCCCCGGTACGGCTCGTACTCGGTGACGGCGGGCGCCGCCGCGTCCCCGCCGTCGGCCCAGACGAAGAAGCCCTCCTGGCGGCCCGTGGCATCGCCCTTCGCCCCGAACAGCTCGAGCTCGAGGGTGCGGGCCATGCCCACGCCGTCCTCGTGCATCGGGAACCCCTCGTAGGCCTCCGGCTCGGGGAAGGGGCGCTCGGCGAGCAGGTAGTACTCGTCGCCGGCGAACACGAGCCGGCGACCGAGGACCGCCAGGTAGGTGGCCTGCCAGGCCTCCACGATCTCCACGACGCGCTGCGCCTCGGCCCGCGTGTGGGGGCGCATCCGGGGCTCCGTGTTGAACCGGCTGACCCCGAGCGGCACGACGCACAGGGAGGCGAGCTCCGGGTACTGGTCGAGCACCCCGGCGAGGGTGTCGTCGAGGACGTCGCCGTCGTTCAGGCCGGGGCAGACGACCACCTGCCCGTGGACCTCGATGCCGTGGTCGAGCAGGGCCCGGAGCCAGCGCAGGCTCGTGGCCCCCCGCCGGTTGCGGAGCATCTCGACCCGCACGGCCGGGTCGGTGGCGTGGATGGACACGTGGAGCGGGCTGAGGCGCTCGGACACCACCCGCTCGAGATCGGCCTCGGTGAACCGGGTGAGCGTGGTGAAGTTCCCGAAGAGGAAGCTCAGCCGGTAGTCGTCGTCCTTCAGGTAGAGGCTCTGCCGGAGCCCGGGCGGCAGCTGGTAGATGAAGCAGAACTCGCAGTGGTTGTCGCAGGTCCGCACCTGGTCGAAGAGCGCGGAGTGGACCTCGACGCCCAGGGGCTCCCCCGCCCGCTTCTCGACCTCGACGGCCAGCTCGAGCCCGCCCCGGCTGATCTCGAGGGTCGGGTCGGCCTCGTCCACGAGGAAGCGCCACTGGATGATGTCCCGGGGGACCTCGCCGTCGATGGCGACGATCTCGTCGCCCACGGCCACCCCGGCGCGCGCGGCCGGCGATCCGGGCGCGACAGCGAGGACTCGGGGCAGGGACATCGGATCAAGGCTACGGCCGCGGCGCCCCGGAGCCGCAGTCCGGAAGGCGGGTCGGTCGGCGGTACCGTGGGGTCGTGGCTGTCGACAAGGTCCTGCTCGCCGCGCCCCGCGGCTTCTGCGCCGGGGTGGAGATGGCGATCAAGGCGCTGGCCTGGATGGTGCGGGCCTTCGAGCCGCCCGTGTACTGCTACCACGAGATCGTCCACAACCAGGGCGTCGTCGAGCGCTTCCGGGACCTGGGCGTCGTCTTCGTCGACGACGTCGCCGAGGTGCCGCCGGGCCGGCCGATCATGCTCTCCGCGCACGGCTCGGCCCCCGAGGTCGTGGCCGCCGCGAAGGCCAGCGGCGGGTACGTCGTCAACGCGGTCTGCCCACTCGTGACCAAGGTCCACCACGAGGTGAAGACCCGGGCCGGCAAGGGCTACCGGATCGTGTACGTCGGGCACGAGGGCCACGAGGAGGCGGTCGGCACGATGGCCGTGGCCCCCGAGGCCATCCACCGGGTGGAGTCGGTCGAGGACGTCGACGCCCTCCCGCCCATCGAGCAGCCGGTCGCCCTCCTCGCCCAGACGACCCTCTCCCACCGCGACTGGGCCGCCGTGGCCGACCGCACGAAGGAGCGCTTCCCCGAGCTCTGGATGCCGGGCCGTAGCGACCTGTGCTTCGCCACGACGAACCGGCAGTCGGCCCTCGGGGCGATCGCCGAGCGCTGCGACGCCGTGGTGGTGATCGGCTCGGCCAACTCCTCGAACACCCGAGCGCTGGAGCGGCTGGCCCGCGAGTCCGGCTGCCCGAACGTGTACCGGGTGAACGGCCCCGAGGAGCTCCCGGACGGGATCACGGGCACCGTGGGCGTCACCGCCGGGGCCTCGGCCCCGGAGCAGGTGGTGCAGGCGGTGATCGAGCACCTCGCGCCCCGGGCGGGGGTCGAGGAGGTCCGGATCACCGAGGAGGACGAGTACTTCCCGCCGCCCCGGGAGCTGCGGGACCTCCTGTCGGCGATCGACGTCCTCGCCACGTTCTCGGCCGGCGGCTCGCTGCCCGACCGCCCCGCGCTGCGCGACCGCGAGCTCCGCGCCAGCGAGGTCCTCGCCGCGCTCTGACCCCTGCCGGGGCGGCACCGTCCGCGGCACGGACCCGGACGATGTGTACGATCCGCGGCGATGGCGGAGAACCGGGGGCATCCGACGCAGCGCGCCGTGCGCCCGACCGCCGAGCGGGCCCGCGGGCTCGCCCGCCGCGTCGCCGCCGGCCTCCACCACCGGCTGGCCCGGGGCAACGTCGTGGAGACGGAGTACCCGGTGACCATGGAGGCCCGGTACGGGTGGGACGGCAAGGCGCCGCACGCCGCCATCGACGCCCGCTTCGCCGCCGACCGCGACCGCTTCCGCGCCCGCCTGGAGGCGCTCGAGGCCCACCTCCCCGCCCTGCGGGCCATCCCCCGCCAGCCCGCCGGGGGCGAGCCCGGATGGGAGAACGACTTCTTCAGCGGCCTCGACGCCGTGATGCTCTACGGCTCGATCGTGGAGCGACGGCCCCGCCGGTACGTGGAGGTGGGCTCGGGCCACTCCACCACCTTCGTGCGCCGGGCCATCCGCGACGCCGGCCTGGACACCACGATCACCTCGATCGACCCCGCCCCCCGGGCGGAGATCGACGCCATCTGCGACGAGGTGATCCGCGCCGGCCTGGAGGCCGTCGGCGCCGCGCCCTTCGCCGACCTCGAGCCGGGGGACGTGGTCCTGATCGACGGCTCGCACACCGTGTTCATGGGCAACGACGGGGCCGTCCAGTTCCTCGAGGTGCTCCCCGCCATCCCGCCGGGCGTGCTCGTCGGCGTGGACGACATCTTCCTGCCCTGGGACTACCCGCCCACGTGGGTGGGCCGGGCCTACGCCGAGCAGTACCTGCTCGGCACCCTGCTCCTCGCCCCGGACCCGGGCTGGACCGTGGAGCTGCCGGGCTTCTGGGCCGTGCGCGACGAGGCCCTCACGTCGGTGGTCGAGCGCTTCCGGGACCCGGCGGCCACGGCCCGCTTCGGCTTGGGCGCGGTCACCTTCTGGATGCAGCGCTGATCCGCGGAGCCCCGGGGCCCGGGGGCCGGACGTAGGCTCGACCCATGGGCACGGAGAGCTTCCGGTCGATGGACGAGTCGACGGCCGAGCAGTGGGCCGTGATCGCCCGGGAGAGCGACCGCAACCGCGGTCGCGTCGCCGAGCGGGTGCTCGGGCTCCTGGAGTCCCTGGCGGAGATCCGGGACGGGTTCAGCATCGACCAGCTGCAGCACTGCCTCCAGACCGCCACGCGCGCGGAGCGCGCCGGCGCCGACGACGAGGTCGTGGTCGCCGCGCTGTGCCACGACATCGGCAAGGCCATCAGCGTGCCCAACCACCCGGAGATCGCCGCGGCCATCCTCAAGCCGTACGTCCGGCCCGAGGTCCACACGATGATCCTCGTGCACCAGGACTTCCAGGGCCGCCACTACTACGGCCACTTCGACGGCGACCCGGACGCCCGGGAGAAGCACCGCGACGCCCTCACCCCGGCGGAGTGGGCGCTGGCCGAGCGCTTCGCCGACGAGTGGGACCAGGCCGCCTTCGATCCGGACTACGACACGCTCCCCCTCAGCCACTTCGAGGCGCGGGTGCGGGCGGTGTTCGCCGTCCCGAAGAACCACAACCCGAGCGCCGGGCGCCGCTACGCCGCGCTCGACCCCGCCGACGCCTGACGCGGGCGGCTCAGCCCCGGGGCGGGTTCGGCTTCCCGGCGAGGCGCTGGGCCTCGTCGAAGAGGTCCTGGATCTCGTCCTGGAGGCGGGCGGTGAGCTCGCCCACCGCGCTGCGGGGCACCCGGCCCCTCTCGGTGCGCTCCGGCGCGGGGATCGGGTCCCCGACGACGAGCACGAGCTTGGAGGGGCGGAGCATCTTCGCGCCCTTCGGCATCATCGCCTCGCTGCCGCCGATGCCCATCGGGACGATCGGCACACCCGTGCGGGCGGCCACGAACGCGGTGCCGTCGAAGAGGTCCTCGACGACCGGGCCCGAGCGGCGGGTGCCCTCGGGGAACATCACGAGCGGGCTGCCGCCGTTGACGATCTCCTCGCAGGCCTTGAGGGCGTCGCGATCCGCGCTGCCCCGGTGGACCGGGAAGGCGCCGAGCATCGTCACGAAGCGGCCCAGGAGCCGCGACTTCCAGATGCTGTCCTTGCCCATGTACCGCATCGGCCGGCGGGTCACGATCGACGTGAGGGCGAAGTCCACGTTGCTGCGGTGGACCGGGGCGAGGATGTACGGGCCCTCGGCCGGGATCTTCTCCGCACCGCGGACCTCCACCCGGCCGAGCAGCTTCGCCACGAGGTGGATGAGGCCGCGCACGATCGCGTACGAGACGCGGGTGGTGCGGCTCGGCGCGCCGGTCCAGATCTCGACGTCGTCGCCGGGACGGGGGTCAGCCACGCTTCGCCAGCTCCTGCTCCAGGACGTCGAGGATCTCCTCGACCGTCAGGCCGGTGGTGTCGAGCACGAAGGCATCGGGCGCCTCGGTCAGCGGCGACGTCTCCCGCCCCGAGTCGAGGGCGTCGCGCCGAGCGAGGTCGGCGGCCACCGTCTCGTAGTCGAGGTCGGCGACCTCCTTGCTGCGCCGCTGGGCCCGGACCTCGGGATCGGCGGTCAGGTACACCTTGAGCTCGGCGTCGGGGAACACGACCGTGCCGATGTCGCGGCCCTCGAGCACGCCCCCGCCCCGCTCCGCCACCCACTCCCGCTGCCGGCGGACCATCTCGGTCCGCACGGCCGGGTTGGCGGCGACGACGCTCACCGCCCGGCTGACCTCGGGGCCGCGGATCTCGGTGGTGGCGTCCACGCCGTCCACGATGACGCCGTCCGGGCCGACCGACAGCTCGACCCGCTCGGCGAGGCGGGCCACCGCGTCGGCCTCGGCCGGGTCGAGGCCCTGGCGCAGCGCGGCGAACGTGACCGACCGGTACATCGCACCGGTGTCGAGGTACTCGAGGCCCAGGCGGGCGGCGAGCGCTCGGGCGACCGTGGACTTCCCCGACCCGGCCGGGCCGTCGATGGCGATGACCTTCACGAGGGCTGGACCCTACTGCGCGGGAGGTCCCCCGCCCGGAGCCGGTCGAGCACGGCCCAGTAGCCGGGGAACGTCTTGGCCACGCAGCCGGGGTCGACGATGCGGATCCCGGGGTGGCGCAGGCCGAGGAGGGCGAACGACATCGCCATGCGGTGGTCCTCGTAGGTCTCGATCAGGGCGGGACGGACCGGCCCCGGGCGGACGACGAGGCCGTCGGGCTCCTCCGTGGCGTCGATGCCGGCCCGGCGGAGCTCGGTGACGACCGCGCCGATGCGGTCGGTCTCCTTGGCCCGGATGAACCCGATCCCCGTGATGCGCGTGGGACCCTCGGCCATGGCGGCGACGATGGCGAGGGTCTGGGCGGTGTCGGAGATGTCGGCCATGTCCACCTCGACGCCCCGCAGCCGGCCGGTGCCCGCGACGGTGATGGAGGTGGCGGTCCGCTCGACCCGCGCGCCCATCCGCTCGAGGACGTCGGCGAAGGCCACGTCCCCCTGGAGGGAGCGGGTGCCGAGGCCCTCCACGGTGACGCGGCCGTTCGTCACGACGGCGAGGGCGAAGGCGTAGGAGGCGGCGGTGGCGTCGGGCTCGACCAGGTGCTCGGCGGCCCGGTAGGCCTGCGGCTCGACGTGCCAGGTGGCGTCGTCGGGCCGGTCCACGGTCACCCCGAAGTCGGCCATCACGGCCACGGTCATGTCGACGTAGGGACGGGAGACGAGATCGCCCTCCACCTCGACCGTGAGCCCGGTCCGCATGGCCGGCGCCGCGAGCAGGAGGCCGGAGAGGAACTGGCTGGACGCGCTCCCGGGGACGCGGAGGCGGCCGCCGGCCACCGGCCCACCGCTGACCTCGACGGGCAGGTGCCCGGGTGCGCCGATGTCGACGACCGTGGCGCCGAGCGCCCGCAGGGCGTCGATGGACGGGCCCATCGGCCGGGCCCGCAGCTGCAGGGCCCCGTCCACCCGGACGGTGCCCGCGGCGAGCGCGGCGACCGGGAGCAGGAAGCGGCCCGTCGTGCCGGACTGGCGGGCGTCCACGATGGCCAGCTCGGCCGGCGGGCGCCCGTGGCAGCCCGCGACGAGGAGGGACGGGCCCGCGTCATCGGTCGGGCCGTCCTCGACGGGCACCCCGAGGGCGCCGAGGCCCTCGACCATGGCCGCGGTGTCGTCGGCGTGGAGGACCCCCCGCAGGGTGGAGCGCCCGTCGGCCAGCGCGGCGCACACGAGGGCGCGGTTGGTGATGCTCTTCGAGCCGGGGATCGGGAACGTGACGTCGACCGGCCCGTCGAGGGGGGCGACCGGCAGCGGGTCGGCGAGGCTCACGACTTCTCCAGCGGGTGCACGCTCGGGCGGTAGCCGGCCTCGGCCAGCCCGGCCCGCAGCCGCTCGGCGGCGTCGGCTTCGACGAGGAGGATGACGACGCCCTGGTCGCCCTCCGCTGAGTGGGCGATCTCGACGTCGGCGATGTTCACGTCGAGGTGCCCGGCCATCGTGACCACCTCGGCCAGGACGCCCGTGCGGTCCGGGACCGGGACGCGGACCTCGGCCAGCACCTCGGGGCGCACGGCCCGGCTGGGGAGGTTCAGGCGGGCGGCGCGGGAGCGCTCGAGGATCTCGAGCAGGGCCGGTCGGTCGCTGCGGGCCACCACGTCCCGGATCTCGCTCAGCGCGGCGACGAGCCCGTCGAGGACCTCGACGATCGCGTCGCGGTTCTCCGCGCAGATGTCGGGCCAGATGCCGGGGTGCCCGGCGGCGATGCGGGTCATGTCCCGGAAGCCGCCGGCCGCGAGGCGCAGGAGCGCTCGGTGCTCCGTGGCGGCGGCGTCGGCCAGGCGCATGAGTGAGGCGGCCGTGAGGTGCGGCACGTGGGACACGACCGCGACGAGCTCGTCGTGGTGGGCCGGGTCGAGGGCGACGACGTCGGCGCCGAGGTCGCGCACCGTGCGGCCCACCTGGCGGAGGACCTCGTCGGGGGTGGTGGCCGTGGGCGTGAGGACCCACACGGCACCGTGGAACAGGTCGGGGTCGGCGCCGTCCACGCCCTCCTGCTCGGAGCCGGCCATCGGGTGGCCGCCGAGGAAGCGGGGCGAGCCGATGGCCTCGACGATGGACCCCTTCACCGAGCCGACGTCGGTGACGACGCCGGTGGGGTTGGCCTCGAGCACCGCCCGGACGGCCTCGGGCACGGCCTGGACCGGGGTGGCGACGAAGGTGATCTCCGCCGCGGGGTCCGCGCCCACGGCGTCGAGGGCGCCGAGCTCGAGGGCGCGCGCGGCCCGGGCCTCGTCCCGGTCCGCGCCGGTGACGTGCCACCCCCGGGCCCGCAGCGCCAGCCCGATGGAGCCCCCGATGAGGCCGGTGCCCACGACCGCCGCGCGGCGCGCTGCGCTCATCGGCTCACCCGGGGAGGTCGTCCCGCAGGCCCACGGCCCCGTGGAGGTAGACGTGGCGGAGCTCGGCGCGGGAGCGCTCGGTCGTGAGGTGCATCATGACCCGCACGCACCGCGGCGTGGCCCCGACGACGTCCAGCTCCCGGGCGCAGATGAGCGGCACGTCGCCCAGCCCGATCTTGCGGGCGCCGGTGGCCGGGAAGGTGCTGTGCAGGTCGTCGGTGGCCGTGAACAGGATGCTGACGATGTCGTCGTGGTCGACGCCGTTGCGGCGGCACATCTCCTCGAGCAGCTCGATGGTCCGCTCGTGGACGTGCGCCTCCTCGTCGACGTCGACGGTGGTGGCTCCACGGAGGGCTCGGAGGGCGACAGGCACGGTCGATGAACCTACCCGCCCCGCGTCAGCGGTCCCGCCTCCGGGCCTTCCGCGACGGGGTGGCGGCGGCCCGCTCGAGCGTCCGGACCTCGTCCTGGCTGAGCGGCCGCCACTCCCCCGGCTTCAGGGCGTGGTCGGTGATCGGCCCGATGCGGGTGCGCACCAGGCGGACCACCGGGGCGCCCACGGCCTCGCACATGCGACGGACCTGCCGGTTGCGGCCCTCGTGGATCGTGAGGCGCAGCACCCGGTCGTCGAGCTGGGCGACCTTCGCCGGGGCGGTGCGCCCGTCCTCGAGGTCGACGCCCTCTCGCAGCCGCCGCAGCGCGCCTCGGGGCAGCGGGTTGGCGACCTCGGCCAGGTACTCCTTCTCCACGCCGTAGGACGGGTGCGTGAGCCGGTGCGCGAGGTCCCCGTCGTTGGTCAGGAGCAGGAGCCCCTCGGTGTCGGCGTCGAGCCGCCCGACGGGGAACACCCGGGGCTCGGCGGGGACCAGCTCGACCACGGTGGGCCGGCCGTGGGTGTCGGCCGCGGTGGTGATGACGCCCGTCGGCTTGTTGAGCAGGTAGTGCACGAGCCCGGGGCGGACCCCGATCTGGGCGCCGTCCACCTCGACGACGTCGACCTCGGGGTCGACGCGGCGCCCGAGCTCGGCCACCTCGCCGTTGACCCGCACCCGCCCGGCGTCGATGAGGTCCTCGCAGACCCGTCGGCTCCCGATGCCCGCCTGGGCGAGCACCTTCTGGAGGCGGATGCCCTCGTCGGGACCGGGGCCGGGTGCGCCCTCGTCGGGCACGGCTCAGCCCTCCGGCTCGTCGCCGGCGGTGTCCGCCGCGTCGTCGGGCGCGACGGTCCCGGGCGCGTCGGCGCCGGGGGCGGTGTCGTCGCCGTCGGTCGGGCCGACGGCCTCGAGGGCGGCGCGGCGGTCGGCGTTCGTGCGCTCGATCTCGTCGAGGCGCTCGGAGAGCGATGGCCCGGGGGGCGGCTGCAGGCCCGCCTCCAGGTGCTCCACGACGTCGGCGCCGGGGACGAACTCGGCCAGCGGCGGCAGGTCCTCGAGGGAGTTCAGGCCGAGGCGCTCGAGGAACAGGGGCGTGGTCCCGTAGAGGATCGCCTGCCCGGGGCCCGGGTCCTTGCCGACCTCGTCGATGAAGCCGCGCTGCTGGAGGGTGCGCATCACGCCGTCCACGTTCACGCCGCGGATGGCCGCCACCTGCGCCCGGGACACGGGCTGCTTGTAGGCGACGATGGCGAGGGTCTCGAGGGCCGCGCCGGAGAGGCGGGACGACTGCCCGTCGAGGATGAAGCGCTCGACGTAGGGCGCGAGGTCGGCGTGGCTCTGGAAGCGCCACCCGCCGGCCACCTGGACCAGGGCGAACCCCCGGCCCTCGGCCTCGTAGGCGTCGGCCAGCTCCTGGCAGAGGGCCTCGATCGTGGCCGCGGGCAGCTCGAGCAGCTGGGCGAGGATCTGGGACGGCACGGGCGAGTCCGCCACCATGAGCACCGCCTCGATGGCCCGCCGAGCCTCCTGGGTGCGGTCGTCGCTCATGAGGTCAGCCATCGTAGGCGTCGACCGAGGCCAGCTCCTCCAGCTCGGAGCGGTCCCGCCCGAGCCAGACGATCTGGATGTCCCCGAACCGGTGGGGCTGGTCGAGGTCGACGAAGCCCTGCTTGAACAGCTCGAGGATGGCGAGGAAGCGCACGACGACCTCGAGGCGCTCCACCAGGCCGCCGGTCAGGGCCCGGAAGCTGATGCGCCCGGCCCGGGGCAGCTCGTCGAGCAGCTCGGTGACGGCGTCGGCCACCGAGGCCCGGATCGGGGCGACGTGCTGCAGGTCGATGCGCGGCACCGGCTTCGGGGCCGAGGCCCGCAGGAAGGCGGCCCGCAGGTCCTCCGGGGTGACGCCGGCCAGCACGTCGGGCGTGAGGTCGAGGAAGCGCTCGTCCGGCCCGGCCAGGCGGGGCACCGACCGGCCGGCCGCGCTGGCCAGGCGCTCGAGGACGACGGCGGCGTCCTTGAACGTCTTGCACTCGACGAGCCGGGCCAGCAGCAGGTCCCGCTCGGACCACAGGGCCAGCTCCTCGTCGAGGTCGAGGTCCTCGTCCCCCGGCAGGAGGCGGCGGGTCTTCAGCTCGATCAGGGTGGCGGCGATGAGCAGGAACTCCGTGGCCACCTCGAGGTCGAGCGTCTCCATCCGGTCCAGCTCGGCCAGGTAGGCGTCCACGAGCTGCGTGAGCGAGATCTCGTAGAGGTCCACCTGCTCCTTCAGGATCAGGTGCAGGAGCAGGTCGAAGGGGCCTTCGAACACGGGGGTGGCCACCTCGTAGGACATCGGCGCCATGCTAATCACACCCGTGTGGTTTGCGGAAGGGGTTGGGAGCCGCGCCTGCTCCGGGCCCTACGATCGCCGCCGTGCCCACCCCCCGCGTCTTCTCCGGCATCCAGCCCTCCGGCCAGCTGACCCTCGGCACCTACCTGGGCGCGCTGCGGCGCTTCGTGGCCGAGCAGGGCGAGTCCGACTCGTTCTTCTGCGTGGTCGACCTGCACGCCATCACGGTCCCCCAGGACCCCGAGGTGCTGCGGACCCGCACCCTCGAGACCCTGGCCCTCTACCTGGCCTGCGGGCTCGACCCCGACCAGTGCACGCTCTTCGCGCAGAGCCAGGTGCAGGAGCACACCGCGCTGGCGTGGCTCATGGAGTGCACGGTCAGCTTCGGCGAGCTGAGCCGGATGACGCAGTTCAAGGAGAAGTCCGACCGCCAGCAGTTCGTGAGCGCAGGGCTCTTCACGTACCCGGCCCTCATGGCGGCCGACATCCTCCTGTACGACACCCACCGGGTGCCCGTGGGCGACGACCAGCGCCAGCACCTCGAGCTCACCCGGGACGTGGCGGAGCGCTTCAACAGCCGCTACGGCGAGACGTTCGTGGTCCCCGAGGCGGACATCCCCACGGTGGCGGCGCGGGTCATGGACCTCCAGGAGCCCACCCGGAAGATGTCCAAGTCGATCGAGTCGCCCCAGGGCACCGTCCTGATGCTCGACGAGCCGAAGGCCATCGAGAAGAAGTTCAAGCGGGCCGTCACCGACAACGACGCCGAGGTGCGCTACGACCCGGAGGCCAAGCCGGGCGTCTCGAACCTCCTGTCGATCCTGGCCGCCGCCACCGGCCGCTCGGTCGAGGGGCTGGCCGGCGAGTACGAGCAGTACGGCCCGCTGAAGGCCGACACCGCGGCGGCGGTGATCGAGCTGCTCGAGCCGATCCAGGCCCGCTACGCCGAGCTGATCGCCGATCCGGCCGAGATCGCCCGCATCGCGGCCAAGGGGGCCGAGAAGGCCCGGACGGTCGCGGTGGCCACGCTGGCGCGCGCCCGCGAGCGCGTCGGGCTCCTCCCCTTCGTCTGACCGCTCCTCGTCCGCTCAGTCGTCGTCGGCGGCCTTGAGGGCGTCGGCGACGGGGCGGGGCACGCTCCAGCGGTCGGGCGGGAGGTGGTGCTCCCGGGCCCACGCCACCGTCAGCGGATCGCTGCCGGCCATGGCGAGGAGATCCCCGCCGATGGTCGGGTGGTTCAGGTACAGCCCGACGCGACGGGTGAAGCCGCGCCCCCGCTGCCACTGCGTCGCGGTGGCCCGACCGGCCACCGCGGCGGACACGGTCGCCACCACCCGCCCGTAGGTGCCGAGGCCGGACTCGACCTTGCCCACGTCGTGGAGCAGCGCGGCCGCGAGCACCGGGCGGCTCGCCGCCTCTCCCAGCGCCGCGTCGACCCGGCGGGCGACGCCGACCGCGTGGCGGCGGTCGGCACCCGACATCCGCCGCCAGAGGGCGAGCTCGGCGGGCTGCAGCACCGAGGCCACCCACGCCTCGTCCGCCGGGGGCGGCCCGCCCGGGCGGAGGGACCCGACGAAGCGGGAGACGAGGTGGGCGAGGCCGGCCACCGACCGTCAGGCGTGGTCGATGCAGAACCGAGCCGTCGGCATCGCCTCGAGGCGCGCCGCGGCGATGGGCTGCCCGCACTCCTCGCAGGTCCCGTAGGTCCCGTCGTCGAGCCGGGCCAGGGCCCGCTCGACGTCCTCGAGCTCGGTGCGGAGCTGCGCGGCCAGCGCCTGGTTCTCCCCCATCTCCGCCGCGACCTGGCCGGAGTCGGCGAAGTTGTCGTCCACGGCGGTCCCAGCCGCAGGGTCGAGGGACTCGATCTGCTGGGCCAGGCGCTCCCGCTCGTGCTCCAGGGAGGCGCGGACGGACGCGGGGATGGTCTGGTCAGCCACCGCGAGGAGGCTAGCCCTCCGATCCGAGGCGCGCGCGGGGGTGGGCAACGCGGTACACGGCCCACAGCCGCTCGGTGGAGACCATCGTGTACACCTGCGTGGTCGCGATCGAGGCGTGCCCGAGCAGCTCCTGCACAGCCCGGATGTCGGCGCCGTGATCGAGCATGTGCGTGGCGCAGGAGTGGCGCAGCACGTGCGGGCTGAGCTTCCCGGCCAGGCCTGCGGCCAGCCCGTGGCGGCGCACGACGTCCCAGCCGCCCTGGCGGGTCAGCCGGGTGCCCCGGGCCCCGAGGAAGACGGCGGCCTCGTCGTCGCGGGAGCGCCACCGGGCCGGCGCCATGGCGGGTCGCCCCTCCGGGCCGAGCCAGGCGACGAGGGCGCGGGTGGCGTGGGTGCCGAGGGGCACGATGCGCTCCTTGCGCCCCTTGCCGAAGAGGCGCACGAGGGAGGCGTCGAGGTCGACGTCGCCGAGCGACAGGCCGACCGCCTCGGAGATGCGGGCGCCGGTCCCGTAGAGGAGCTCGAGGAGCGCCCGGTCCCGTCTGGCCCGGGGGTCGTCGCCGGCCGGCGCGGCGAGGAGGCGCTCGACCTCCTCCTCGCTCAGGGCCTTCGGGAGGCCGCGCGGCACCCGGGGCCGCTCCACGGCCGCCGTGGGGTCGGTCGGGGTGCGGCCCTCGACGGCGAGGAAGCGGTGGAGGCTGCGGACGGCGACGAGGGAGCGGGCGACGGTGGTGGGCGCCTTGCCCTGGTGCTGCAGCGCGGCCACCCAGTCGACGACGTCGGCCTCGGTGACCTCGGTGACGGTGCGCCCGCGCTCGCGGAGCCAGGCGCAGTAGGCGGTGAGGTCTCGGCGGTAGGCGGCGAGCGTGCTGGGGGTGCGACCTCGCTCGGCCGCGAGCCAGAGGAGCAGGTCCTCCACCTCCGCCGGCAGCGGCGGCGCCGCCGGGCGGGCGTCAGCCGGGCTGGCCACCGTCGCCGCCCGCGCGGCGGGCGGTGAGCGTCAGCCCGATGATCGACTTGGCGTCGGTGATGCGGCCGTCCTCGACCATCGCGAGGGCCGCGGCGAGGGGGATGCGCTCGATCACCATCGACTCCTCCTCGATGCCCTGGGGCCGGGCCTCGACCTCGGTGAGCTCGGTGGCGAGGAAGACAGCGACGGACTCATCGGAGAACCCGGGCGAGTTGTGGAAGGTCACGAGGTGCTCGAGGCGGCCCGCCTGGAGGCCGACCTCCTCCCCCAGCTCGCGCTGGGCCGTGACCTCGTCGGGCTCCCCGGCCACGTCGCGCACGCCGGCGGGGAGCTCGAGGAGGTCGCCGTCGAGGGCGGCGCGGAACTGGCGGACGAGCGTGACGGTCCCGTCGTCGTGCAGGGGGACGACGCCCACGGCACCGGTGTGGCGGAGGATGTCCCGGTCGAACTCGGTGCCGTCGGGGGCCCGGAACCGGACGCGGTGGACCGAGAAGCGGAACCCGCGGAGCTGCTCCTCGTCCGCGACCCGCTCGAAGCCGCCCACGCTCAGCGCCCGACCGAGGCGGCGTCCGGCTCCGCGGCCGGGAACAGGGTGGGCGCCCGACCCTCGGCGCGGTCCAGCGCGGCGCGGATGAGCTCCCGGAAGAGCGGCGCGGGCCGGGTCGGGCGGCTCTTCAGCTCCGGATGGGCCTGGGTGCCGATCCAGAACGGGTGGCCCCGCAGCTCGACGAACTCCACGAGCCGCCCGTCGGGGGACGTGCCCGAGCACCACAGGTCGCTCTCGTCGAAGCGGGCCCGGTACTTGGGGTTGAACTCGTAGCGGTGGCGGTGGCGCTCCGAGATGACCGAGGCGCCGTAGATCCGCTCGACCTGCGAGCCCTCGGCCAGCTGGGCCACGTAGGCGCCGAGGCGCATCGTGCCGCCGAGGTCGGTCACACCCCGCTGCGTCTCCATGAGGTCGATGACCGGGTGCGGGGTGGTCGGGTCGAGCTCGCTCGAGTTCGCGCCGGCGAGGCCGAGCACGTTGCGGGCGTAGTCGATGACCATCACCTGCATGCCGAGGCAGAGCCCGAGGCACGGGATCCCCTCCTCGCGGGCGTACGCCGCGGCGGCGATCTTGCCCTCGGTGCCCCGCTCCCCGAACCCGCCGGGGATGACGATGGCGTCGAGGTCCCGGAGGCGACCGGCGGCCAGCAGCCCCTCCACGTCCTCGGCCTGGATCCAGTCGATCTCCACGTCGGCGCCGTGGTGGAAGCCGCCGTGCTTCAGCGCCTCGACGACCGAGAGGTAGGCGTCCTGGAGGCTCACGTACTTGCCGATGATGCCCACCCGGACCTTCTTGTCCATGGACTCGATCCGCTCGACGAGCGCCTCCCACTCGGTGAGGTCGGGCTCGACCTCGGGCAGGCGCAGGAGGCGGCAGACGGCCTCGTCGAGGCCCTCCTCGCGCAGCACGAGCGGGATCTCGTACAGGTTGCTGGCGTCGGCGCAGTTGATGACGCCCTCGAGGGGCACGTCGCAGAGGCGAGAGATCTTGCGCTTCAGGCCCTCGGCCAGCGGCTGGTCGCTGCGCACGACGATGACGTCGGGCTGGATGCCCCGACCTCGCAGCTCGGTCACCGAGTGCTGGGTGGGCTTCGTCTTCTGTTCCGACACGATCAGCGGGGCGAGCGTGACGTGCACGTAGCAGACGTTGTCGCGGCCCACGTCGAGGCGGACCTGGCGGATGGCCTCGAGGAACGGGAGGATCTCGATGTCGCCGACCGTGCCGCCGACCTCGGTGATCACGACGTCGACGTCGTCGGTGGCCAGGCGGGCGATGCGCCGCTTGATCTCGTCCGTGATGTGCGGGATGACCTGGACGGTCTTGCCGAGGTAGTCACCCCGCCGCTCGGCGGCCAGCACCGAGCTGTAGATGGAGCCGGTGGTGGCGTTCGAGTCCCGGGTCAGGTTCTCGTCGATGAAGCGCTCGTAGTGGCCGAGGTCGAGGTCGGTCTCGCCGCCGTCGTCGGTCACGAAGACCTCGCCGTGCTCGAACGGGTTCATCGTGCCGGGATCGACGTTGATGTACGGGTCGAGCTTCTGCATCGTCACCCGCAGGCCCCGCGCCTTCAGCAGGCGGCCGAGGGAGGAGGCGGTGATGCCCTTCCCCAGAGACGAGGCGACGCCCCCGGTGACGAAGATGTGCTTGGTCAACGAGGGCCTCCCGTGTGCGGATCGAGCGACGCAGCCACGGGACACCACCCTAACCCGGGACGGGCACCCTCCGGCGCATGCGGTCCCACAGGCGGGGCCAGTCGACGAACAGGAGCAGCGCCGTCGCCGCCCACGCCCAGTAGTCGAGGCCCAGGAAGAGGAACGTGGCGACGTGGAGGGCGACGGCGATCAGCCCGTAGAGGGGCTGGAGCCGCCGCCAGACGAGGACGATCGGGAAGGTGAGCTCGAACAGGAGCATGGACGCCCCGGTGGCCTTGGCGGCCCAGGCCGTCTCCCCCACCCAGGTGGCCATCGAGTCCCACTTCGCGGCGCCGATGCTGGGGCCCCAGAGCATCACGTACTGCACGTTCTCGCCCAGGGCCCAGTCGATGCCGGTCCGGCGCAGCTTGTGGTAGCCGGCGAAGAAGTAGATCAGCGCCGCGATGACCGTGGCGGCCCGCAGGGGCCACCCCCAGGTGCGGCTGCGGGTGCGGTCCCCCCAGCGGGCCGTCACCGGGGCGAGCAGGAACGGGACCGAGCTCCACAGCAGGAGCAGGTCGTTGTGGAGCACCTTGCCCCGGCTGCCGCGGATCCCGGCCAGCACGAGGTAGCAGACCCAGGCGACGGCGAACGCCGCCCGCGGCCACCGCCGGGCGAGGGCGAGGAGGGCGGCCCCGACGCCGACCACCTGGAGGCCGATGATCACCTCGGCCGACGGCATCGACGGCAGCCAGGCGAGGATCGGCACGGGGTCGAACAGCGGGTCCGGGGTGCCGGCCAGCTGCCGGTAGCTGCCGAGCCCGATCCGCAGGGCGATGAGGACGGTGAGGCCGGTCTGCACGAACCGCAGCCGCCGGGCCTCCTCGGGGCCCCACATGACGTCCTGGAGGCGCTCGCGCCAGGTCATCGACCCGCCTCCGCGACGCAGGTGTGGAACGTCTCGCCGTCGTGCTCCACCCGCCAGTCGCCGTCGTGCTTGCGGAGGGTCTGGCGGTCGCGGACGAGGCGGAGGGCGATGAGCTCGGGCTCGACCTCCTGCGCGGCCTCGAGCAGCGCCTGGCAGAGGTCCTCGCGCACCTCGTCAGACGCCCGGCGGGCCGCCGCGATCGGCCAGGCCGCGTGCCGGTACTCGAGGGGCAGCTCCTCCGGGTCGACGATGCGGGCGCCCCCGTCGGCGAGGTCTGCCTCGATGACCCAGGCCGTCTGCGTGGCCCGCCGCTCGGCGCTGAAGAGCCGCCAGGCGGTCATCGGCCACGCCTCGAAGCCGATCAGCCCGGCGGTGCAGAGCAGGGCCAGGGCGGCGTAGACGAGCGCGCGGGCCGCCCGCGGCGGGCCCTCGTCGCGGTCAGGGGTGCTCGGGTGGGGTGCGGTGGTCATCGGGGTGACAGGTCAGGCGTCCGCCGCCTCGTCGCGGCGGTCGGGCTCGAGGAGCAGGTGCAGCAGCGAGGCGGCCAGCACGAGGGACGACACGCCCCCCACGATGGCCCCGGAGTCGTTCACGAGGCTCCCGAGGACGGCCCCGACGGTGGCCGCGCCGAGGCCCGCGCTCAGCATCGGCATCCGCGCCCGCATCCCGGCCGCGGGCCGGCCCGGCCCGCGGGTGAGGTAGAGCCAGAGCGCCAGCGCCACCGGGATCGCCGCCACCCACAGCGACGACGTGGACACCCGCAGGTTGGCGAGCAGCTTGCGCTCCATGATCGAGAACAGGGGGCCGACCCCCTCGTCGCCCACCCGCTCGAAGAGGCGACCGAGGTGCGCCCGCTGCTCGGGCGGTCGGGCGAGGTCGAGGAAGCCGAAGGCGGTGATCGCCGCGATCGTCGCGAGCCCGGCGGCGACGACGGTGCGGACCCGGATCCGCCACCGCCACGCCAGGGCGGCGAAGAAGAGGATCGCCGGGGTGAAGGCGAGGACGCCGCCGACGTCGCTCCCCCACTTCGGCACGCCGATGACCACGAGGGTGGCGAGGAGGAGCACGACGGCGCCGACTCGGCCTCGCCGGTCGGGCACCGCCTCGGCCAGCGCGGCGGCGAGCAGGCAGGTGGCGGCGGCCAGCTGCCCGTAGGAGTAGTTGGACACGCCGTAGAGGCGCGAGTTGCCCGTCGGCGAGTAGCCGAACGCCGCGCTCAGGCTGAGGCGGCTCCCCGTGGTCACGTCGAGCACGATCACGGCGGTCACGGCGCCCAGGAGCAGGAGGAGGGGCAGGCGGGGGCGGCCGGTCGCCCGGCCGAGCAGCGTGGCACCGGCGGCGAGGGCCAGGGCGGTCGAGACCAGGAACCCCCAGTAGAAGCCGGCCCCCAGGTCCTCGAGCGGGAAGCCCCTGGCCACGTAGGACATGGGCAGCAGCCCGAGCACCGCGAGGCAGGAGAACCGCAGCCAGGGACGCCACCGGAGATCCCTCCCCCGGACGTGCAGCACGACGCCGACGGCGAGGGTGAGGGTGAGCGCGAGGACCGCGGCGGTCGTCGTGGGCACGAGCAGCCGCTCGCGGAAGCGGGAGGCGTCGTTGAGCGACACGAGCCGGTCGATGCGGGCGTCGAGGGAGGCGCTCGACGCGACCACCTCGGCGGGCCGCCCCTCCATGCCGAGCGGGCGGGGGACCCCGATCCGGTCGAGGATGGTCGGGGCGATGTCCACGAGGGTCAGGAACCCGGAGCGCTGCGTGGAGGCCGAGCGCATGTAGCCGGGCACCACCCCGGGGCCGGCGAGCGCGCTCATGACGAGGTCGCGGTCCCCCGGGAGGTTGTACGGCGCGAGGACGAGCACCGCCTCCCGCTCGAGGTCGACCTCGGCGAGGAGGCGCCCGAGCATCTCGTCGGCCTCGGTGAGGGCCAGCGTCCACAGTTCCCGGTAGCGGCTCCGGTCGACCATCGACCGGTAGCGCATCGTCCGGGCGAGGTCCGACGCCTCGACGAGCACCACCTGGCGGGCGTCGTCGACCCGCCAGCGGGCGGACACCGCCTCGAGGACGGCGTCCTGGTCGAGGCGCAGACCGAACGGGCGGCTGGCGTCCCCGACGGTCAGGTCGCGTCCCAGCGAGCCGTCCGGGACCACCCCGTCCTGGTCGGCGAGAGCGAGGCCCACCTGGCGTTCGTAGGAGGCGCCGATGCTGTCGGTCCCGTCCGCGTTGCCGATGGCGGCGGTGGTCACGCCCGCCTCGTGCAGGCTGGTGGCGAGGAGGCCGAGGACGGCGTCGTAGGGCTGCCGGGCGTTCCGGCGGACGAGCGCCGGCCAGGCCAGGGCCACGTGATCGCCCTCGGGGGCGATGCCGGTGCGGCGCTGGAAGATCTCCCCCGCCGCGGACCCCGAGCTCTGCTCCTCGAGGGCGAGCACCTGCCCGTCGACGGTGCGCTCCGTGGTCGCCCGGGAGCCCGCCGAGATCGTCAGGTAGGCGTCGCCGGGGCCGGAGCGCGGCGACACGCCCCGAGGGGCGAGGTCGGCCATCGCCGCCTCCTCGAGGAAGGCGCGGAGGTGCGGCAGGTCATGCGACTCGACATCGCTCCACTGCACACCAGGGAGCGAGACGACGAGGATCCGCTCGGCCGGGACCACCCGCCCCTCCGCACCCGCCGGCGGGGTGAGCGACAGGACCGCGGCGAGGACGAGGACCAGCCCGAGGACGGCGCGCCCGGCGCGCACCCGCCTCACGACCGGCCCTCCGGGCGCCGCCCGAGCCGGTCGAAGGCGCGCAGCGGTGGGACCGCGGCGATGACGCGGCTGAAGGAGACGAACTCGGACACGACGGTGAGGGCGAGCAGCACAGCCACGGCAGCGTCGCGCACGCCGGGGCCCACCGCGAGGACCGTCGCCGTCCCCAGGGCCGCGCCGAGGGCGTTCGCACCGGTGTCGCCGAGCATCATCGCCTCGCGGAGGTCCGCGACGAGGAGGGCGGCGGCGCTGCCGGCCACGACGGCGAGCGCCACACCCGTGGCGCTCGTCCCCGCCACCACCGCGATCGGCACGTAGGCCACGAGCCCCCACTTGATCGTGCGGCCGGGCGCGCGGTCGAGGAGGTTGCCGAGGTTGGCGGCGAGGGCGATGAGCGAGCCGTCGAGGAGCACCCGGCCGGGCCGGTCCCCGACGATCGCGCCGGCCAGGACCAGCGCCACGGCGGCCCCGCCGCCGAGCTTCACGAAGCCGGTCGTGACCCGCCCCCGCAGGGCGGCGCCGACGTGCCCCTTCAGGCCGCGATCGCGGGCGTCGCCGAGGAGGTCGTCGAGCAGGCCGAGCAGCCCGAAGGCCACCACGGCCGCGAGGAGCGCGAGGCGCGGGCCGGCGGTGCCGGCGTCGCCGATGCCGACGACCCCGGCGAGCGTCCGCCCGCCGTCGACGGCGATCGTGGCCACGACGAGGAGGAGCCCGACCGCGGTGGGCAGCCGGTGCCCGCGGTAGTTCTCCCGCTCCAGCAGGGGTTGGGCCAGGACCTCGCGCATCGTCCGCTGGAGGACGACGGTGGCGAGCGCCCCGGCGACGAGCGCGGCGACGACGGTCAACGCAGGCCCTCCGGGCTGAGCGGCCGGCGCCGCAGCACGTGGAGCACGGCGACCGGGGTGAGCGGGATGAGCATCGTGGCGGGGACCGCGACCGACGAGTCGTTGGCGACGAGCCCGATGACGGCGAGGACCAGGAGGCCCAGCGCGGCGGCCGCGACCGGGGGTGACGCGGCGGGCAGCAGCGCCCGCTCGCGCGGACGGACCCGGCTGATCAGGATCACGTAGGCCCCCACCGCGGCGACGAGCCCGAGGACGAGGAACCACACGGCCGTGTCGAGGGCCCCGAAGCTGGCCTGCACCCGTCGGGTCAGCGAGTCGGACAGGCTGCCGATCCGGCCGTGCACCAGGTGGTCGGCCAGCCTGGCGAGGTGGGACTGCTCGCCGCCCGGGAGCAGGGTGTCGACGAAGGCGAAGACCATCACCGTCGCGAAGGCGGCGACGGTGAGCAGCCCGAGCTCGCGGCCGCGCGGGCGCCGGCCCCCGAGCACGAGGAGCGTGATCCCGAAGGCCGGGACCATCGACAGGACGCCGCCCACGTCGGCCCCGAGCATCGGGAGGCCCTCGAGCAGCACCACGCCCACGAAGAGGGCGGCGGTCCACGCTCGGGCCCGCTCCCCGTAGCGGTCGACCAGGGAGACGCCGAGGAGGATCGTCGCCGCGCCGAACAGGGCGAACACGAGGTTGCCGAACCCGGCGAAGCGCCCGGCCACCGCGAGGGAGTAGCCGAACACGGTGTTCACCTGCAGCGGCGCGCCGAGCAGGACGTCGGCCGCGAAGAGCCCCACGGTCCCGGCGAGGGCGACGATGGGGCCCAGCCCCGGCCGCCACCGGTCGATCGCCCAGGTGACGGCCCCGAGCACCGCCGACACCGCCGCGACGAAGCACAGGTACGCGCCCGTGGCGCCCACGAGCGCCCGCACCTCACCGGCGAGGAAGGTGCTGGGCGCGATCCCGAGGGCGGCGTGGGCGGCGAACGGGAGCGCGGCAGCGACCCCGTCCGGGAGCCGGCTCCGCCACCGGGCCGCACCGGCCAGGAGCGCGAGCGCGACGACCACGAGCGTCACCACGAGGGCGATGATCGAGTCCCGGAAGCCCGCGGCGGTGGCCTCCGAGGCGAGCTCGGCCGTGCGACCGCCGGTCGGTCGGGGTGCGACCTCGAAGGCCCGGCCCTCGATGTCGTCGGGCTCGGGCTCGCCGAGCAGGCGCAGCACCGTGGGCGCGACGTCGGCGAGCTGCACGTAGCCGTCGCGGCGGGTGGTCGCCGAGCGCAGGACCCCGCCGTCCACGTCCGGGGTGCGGAGCGCGACGAGCCCCAGCTCCGGGGCCGACCCCCGGGACACCGGTGACACGACGAGGACCGCGTCGGTCGTCGGGTCCACCCGCTCCAGGAGCGCGCCGAGGAGCGCGTCCGACGACGTCACGGCGTCGTCCCAGAGCGCGCGGCGCTGCGCCGAGGTGGCGCGGGGCCCGTACGCCGCCGCCCGGCTGAGGTCAGACGCCTCGACGAGCACGACGGCGCGGTCCGCGCGCGCCCACTCCTCGTCGAAGGCGCTCAGGACCGCGGCGTGGTCCAGTCGACGGCCGAACGGCGCCGCCGGATCGTCGGCCAGGAGCCATCGGCCGACGGTGCCGCCCGGGACGATGCCGTCCTCCCCCATCAGCATGGTGGCGGCGCCGCGCGCGTAGGAGCCCTCGGGGGGTGGTTCGTCGCTCACGAAGCCCTCGACCGCGTCGGCGTTGGCGATCACGGCTCGGTGGACGCCAGCGTCGGCCAGCCGGTCGCCGAGGGTGCCGGGCACGCCGCCGTAGGGCCCCTCCGCGTTGAGGTCGAGCGCCGCGCCGGCGGCCAGGTACGCCACACCGGCCGGCACCCGACCGAGGCGCCGCTGGAGCACGTCGGCGGTGCGCACGCCCCCGTAGGCCTCGTCGGGGTCGAGCGCGACGGCGACGTCGATCGTGGGGGCCACGGCCCGGGTCCCGGCCCCCATCGTCAGGTAGGCGTCGGTCGACGACGCTCGCCGCCGACCGATGCGAGTGGAGACGTCCCCGACCGCCGCCTCGCGGACGAGCGCGTCGAGGTTCGGGGTGTCGCCGTCGTGCGCGTCCTCCCACGCCAGCCCGGGCAGGGATACGACGAGGACGCGCGACACCGGCGCGTCCACGATCGGCCCGCCGCCATCGCGGGCCACCGACACGAGGACCGCCAGCGCGACGACCACGGCGGTGACCGCGGCCGTGGGGGCCCAGCGGCCGCCGAGGACCTCCCTCACGTCGGCGCCTTCCCCGGGGCCGCCGCCGAGACCCGCCGCGTGAGGGTCGCGGTCAGGCCGAGCTGCACGAAGAGGAGCGCGACGACGCCCACGGCGGCGACCGAGATCCCCGCGAGGCCCAGGACGTCGACGAGCCGGCTCGACCCGTCGAGCAGGCGCTCGCCCGCCGCCCAGGCGCCGACGCCGGCCGCCCCGGCCAGCGCCGCCACCGCGGGCAGCCTGGCCGGCCAGAGCCCCCCGCCGACGCGGCGCTGGAGCACGACGAGCAACCAGGCAGACCCGAGCACGTGCGCGAGCGAGTGCCCGAGGCCGATCAGCGCGATCCGCTCCCAGCCCTCGGTGAGCGCCGCCGCCGCGCCCATCGCGGCCCCTCCCCCGAGGGCGGTGACGAGGGAGACGATCCCCGGGGTCCGGCTGTCGCCCAGGGCGTAGCTGACGCGGGACAGCAGCAGGAAGGCGCCGTAGGGGAAGAGCCCGATCGACAGCGCGGCGAGCGCGGCAGCGAGGAGCTCGGTCCCCGCGGCATCGGTCTCCCCGAAGGCGACGACCCGCATGGCGGGCAGCGCGAGGGCGGTCATGAGGACGGACACGGGCAGGACGAGGAGCGCCATCCGCTCCAGCGACCACCGCACCGACGCTCGGAAGGCCACCCGGTCCTCGGCCCGGGCCTCGGTGACGAGCTCGGGGAGGATCGCCGTGTGGATCGGCTGGGCCAGCACGGCGTAGGGGGCGAGGAAGAAGACGAAGGCCGCCTGGTAGGCGACCACGCCGCCCTCGACCGCGGAGCTCGAGATGATCGCGGCGCCGAGGAGGATGCCGGCGCCGGTGTGCAGGACGACCCCCCACCCGGAGTGGCGGAGGACCTGCCGGACGCGCTCGTCCGGTCGCCCGAAGCGGGGACGGAGCCGGAAGCCGGTCCGGCGGAGGGCGAGGAGCAGCATGCCCACGAAGGCCACGACGCCGCCCGTGCCGGCGGCGGCGAGCAGCCAGCGGGCCCCGGTGGACAGGTCGAGGCCGGGCGCGGCGCCGACGACGGCCCGGAAGAGGATCAGGAGCGCGACCATCACCACGGTGTTGCCGATCGGCGCGGCGACCGTCACCGCGAACCGGCGCTTGGCGTAGAGCACGCCGGTGGCGACCGCCCCCGCTGCGTAGAGGAGCACCTGGGGCACGAACACCCGGAGCAGGAAGATGACGAGCGCCCGCTGCTCCTCGGCCACGGCGTCCGGGACGCCGAGCGTGAGCAGGCGGGCGAGCACGGGGGCCAGCGCGATGCCGACGACGGTCACCGCGCCCAGGACGACGAGCGCGGCGCCGAGGACGCTCCCGGCCACCCGTTCGGCCTCGGCGTCGTCGCCGGCCTCGAGCAGCTCGACGAAGGCGGGGACGAGGACCGCGGACAGCGCGCCGGCGGCGAGGAGCTCGAAGAGGACGTTGGAGAACGAGTTCGACGCCTGGAACGCGTTGCCGAGGTAGGTCGTGCCCAGGACGGAGGTGATGACGACGACCCGGCCGAAGCCGACCACCCGCGAGAGGGCGGCGATCGCCCCCATCCCGGCCGCGGCCCGGGAGGTGGTGGCCGCCTCGGTCACGACCCCGGGTCCGTGCCCGGCAGGAGGCCTGCGGCACCCGGCCCGACGCCGTAGTGACCGATGCGCAGCTCCCCGGCGTCCTCGAGGGCGAGGACGAGGGCGACGACGCCCGCCGCGGTGTCGAGGTCGTCGATGGTGCTGATCCGGTCGCCCGTCAGCTCACCCTGGCGCACGGTCCCGACGAAGGCCGTGCGGCGCTCCGACTCCGGCAGGGGCGCGCCCTCCTCGTCGACGACGTCGACCTCAGCCTGCGCGGCCACGACCGGCACCGCGCCCTCCGCGGAGACCTCATCGAGGAGGGAGAGCGCGAGGCGGTGCGGGCCGGTGCCGGGATCGGCGCCGGAGACGACGACCACCCGCAGCCCGGTCGCGGGCAGCTCGACGCGGTCGCCGTCGCGCCCCGCGGGCAGCGTGTAGTCGAGGAAGCCGCCCGCCTCGAGGGCGGCGGCGTCGGCCGGCTCGCTGGGTCCGGTCGTGCTCGGGAGCGCGGGGTCGTCCTGCGTCGGCTCGTCGGCGGATCCGCCCTCGGCAGACCCGCCGTCGGTGGTCGGCGCCGCCCCCTCGCCCTCCGGGTCCGCCGCCCCCTCGCCCTCCGGGTCGGTCGCACCGTCGCCGCTGGCGGCGTCGTCCCCCTCGGTGGACGGGTCGGCGGGGCCCATGGCGGGCAGGAGCACGTCGGCCAGGCGGATCGCGCCGTTGCGCAGGAGCCGGTCGACGTCGTCGGTGTCGACGTCGAGGAGGTCGCGCAGGTCGGTGACCTCCTCCTCGTCGTCGAGGGTCCAGCGGGAGGTGAGCCACCAGGTGCCCACCGCCTCGCCGCCCGCGCCCTCGATCGTGCGGATGACCCGATCGACGAGCGCGTCGTCGGTCCCCTCGGTGGCCACGACGAGCACGGGCACGTCGGTGAGGTGCCCGGCGACCAGGCGCTCGGGGATGGCCTCGGCGAGGGCCTCGTCCCGCGTGGTGAGGGCGTCGACCTGGTCGCGGAGCGAGCCGATCTCCCGCTCGGTGTCGTCCACGCGCGCCTGCACGCTCTCGAGCTGGTTCTTCAGGTTGTCGACCGTGACCCGGTCGAGGAACGAGGACCCGAGCGTCAGGCCGATCCCGAGGGCGAGGAAGACCGCGGTGATGCTGACGATGTGGTAGCGGAGGTTGATCACAGACCGTGCCTAGGAGGTGAGGGTGAGCCAGTAGCCCCGCAGCACGAGGCGCACGGGCTCGCTGATCATCGTGATGACGATCAGCGTGAAGACGGCGGACAGGACGAGGAGCGCGAGGTCGCCCTTGCGGACGCGGTGCCGGTAGAGGCGGCTCACGCCCTTGGCGTCGACGAGGATCGGCCCCACCTTCATGCGCACGAGGAAGGTGGAGGCCATGCCCGCCCGGCCCTTGTCGAAGAACTCGACCATCGAGCTGTGGGTGCCGACGGCCACGATGAGCTCCGCGCCCTTGGCGTAGGCGAGGAGCATGGCGATGTCCTCGCTCGTGCCGGTGGCGGGGTACACGACGTGGTCGAGGCCCATCTCCTCGAGGCGCTGCGCACCCGGGGCCCGACCGTCCTGGTACCCGTGGACCACGAGCTCGGCGCCGCAGCGCAGCGCCCGCTCGGACACCGAGTCCATGTCACCGATGATGAGGTCGGGCGTGCGGCCGATCTCGAGGAGCGCGTCGGCGCCGCCGTCCACGCCCACGAGGAGCGGGCGCATCTCGGCCAGGTAGCCGCTGCGGGCCAGGGTCTCGAGATCGTCCTTGTAGTCGGCGCCCCGCACCACGATGAGGACGTGCCGGCCCTTCATGTCGAGCTCGACGTCGGGGATGTCCGGCTCGTCGACGAGCAGGTGCTGCTCCTTCGTCAGGTACTCGAGGGTGTTCTCGGCGAAGCGGGCGAGCTCCTCGCCCATCGACTTCTTCGCCGCGTCGATCTCGGCCTCGACGGAGCGCATCGTCTGCCGGGTGCCCTCGGCGACCTTCACGCCGTCCACCAGGAGCGCGTCGCCGGCGACGGTGACGGTGGTCCCCTCGGCGATGGCGGTCATCACGTCGGCGCCGACGCCGTCGAGGAGCGGGATGCCGGCCGCGCAGACGAGGAGCGGGCCCACGTTCGGGTAGCGGCCGGTGATGGAGGGGCTGGCGTTGACGACCGCCCCCGCCTGGGCCTCGACGATCGTCTCCGCGGCCACCCGGTCGAGGTCGGCGTGGTCGATGATCATGATCTCGCCCGGCTGGACCCGCTTCACGAGGCGCTTCGTGCGCGTGTCCACGCGCGCCACTCCCGTGATGGTGTCGGGCTCCGCCGCGCCTCGGGCCACTAGCGCCCCCTCCGCGCCGCCGCCGCAGCCAGCAGCTCGGCCGCGTGCTCCCGCGCCGTCTCGCTGCCGGGGAGCCCCGACAGCATGCGGGACAGCTCGTCGACGCGGCCCGCGTCGTCCAGGTGCTCGAGGGTGGACACGGTGCGATCCTCGTCGCTGCGCTTGGTCACGCGCACATGCGCCTCCGCGAACGCGGCCACCTGCGGGAGGTGCGTGACGACCAGCACCTGGTGCGCCTCGCCCAGGCGGGCGAGCGCGCGCCCGACCGCCACGGCGGCCTCGCCGCCGATCCCGGCGTCCACCTCGTCGAACACGAGCGTGGCCGGTCCGGACGACAGGACGAGGCGCAGGGCGAGCATCGTGCGGGCCAGCTCGCCGCCCGAGGCGACCTTGGCGAGCGGCAGGAGCGGCGCACCCGGGTTGGCGGCCAGGAGCAGCTGGACGTCGTCGGCGGGGTCCTCCCCGCCCACCGAGACCTCGAGGCGGGCCTTCGCCATCGCCAGCTCGGCCAGGTGGCCCTGCACGGCCTCGGCCAGGGGCCCGGCCGCGGCGCGACGGGCCTCGGCCACCGCGGCCGCCGCCTCGGCCACCCGCGCGAGCGCGGCCGCTCGCTCGGCGTCGAGCTCGGCGGCGCGGCGGTCGTGGTCCTCCAGCTCGGCCAGCCGGGCCTCCGTCTCGGACTGGTAGGCCAGCACGTCGGCCAGGGTCTCGCCGTACTTCCGGCGCAGGTCGTGGAGCAGCTGCCGGCGCTCCCGGATGGCGGCCAGCCGCTCCGGGTCGTCGCTGATCGACTCCCCCACCGCCCGCACCTCGGCGGCGACGTCCTGGAGCTCCGCGGCGAGCGCTCGGAGACGGGCCTCCTGCTCGGCGAAGGGCGCCCGGTCCGCCAGCGCGGCGATCGCCACGCCGAGGCCCTCCGCGGCTCCGCCGTCGGTCCCGAGGGCGACGGTCGCGGCGGCCGCCGCCTCCTGGTGCGCCACCGCGTCAGCCAGCGCGCTCTCCTCGGCGTCGAGGCGGGCGTCCTCGTCCTCGTCGGACAGTCCCGCCGCCCGCAGCTCCTGGACCTGGTAGCGGAGGAGGTCGAGCTCGCGGGCCCGGGCTCGCTCGTCCCCGCCGAGCCCGGCCAGCGCGGCCTCGATCCGGCGCACCGCCTCGCGCGCCTCCTGGAGGGGCCCGAGGTCCACGCCGCCGAAGCGGTCGAGCGCCGACCGCTGCACCGATGCGGACAGCAGGCTCTGGTGCGCGTGCTGCCCGTGGAGGTCCACGAGCTGCTCCCCCCACTCCCGCAGCTCGGCCGCCGTGGCGAGGCGACCGTTCACGTAGGCCCGGCTGCGCCCGTCGGCCGGCACGACGCGGGTGAGGACGACCTCGTCGTCCCCGTCCGCCGTCGGCTCGGCCAGGCGGAAGCGCCCCTCGACGCGCGCCTCGGCGGCGCCGGGGCGCACGAGCGCAGGATCGGCGCGGCCGCCCACGAGCAGGTCGATGGCGTCGACCAGGAGCGTCTTGCCGGCGCCCGTCTCGCCGGTGAGCGCGGTCATGCCGGGGCCGAGGAGCAGCCGGTGCTCCTCGATCACCCCCAGGTCGCGGACGACGAGCTCCTCCAGCACGATGGCCCTACCGGTCGCTCAGGCCGAACTTGGTCTTCAGGATCTGCAGGAAGTCGTGGGGGCCGAAGCGCACCAGGCGAGCGGTGTGCTCGGCCGCCGTGCACGTGACGACGTCGCCCTCGTGGAGCTCGGCCAGCGGGCGCCCGTCGACCGACAGGCTGGCCGGCCGGTGCCCCTCCACCTCGAGGCGCAGGGCCGCCTCGGGCTCGAACACGAGCGTGCGGTCGAAGAGCATGTGCGGCGACACCGGCGTGAGGAGCTGGGCCCGGTGGGTCGGCGCGACGATCGGGCCCCGGGCCGAGAAGGCGTAGGCGGTGGACCCCGTGGGCGTGGCGACGATCAGCCCGTCCGCCTGGTACGTGGTGAAGAACTCGCCGTCGACGAAGACGGCCACGCGCACGGTGTGCCCCATCGGCGTCTTCTCGAGCACGACCTCGTTCAACGCCAGGTGCTCGCTCGGCTCGCCCTCGACGGGCTCGACCCGCACCGCCAGGAGCATGCGCCGCTCGATCGAGCCCTCGCCGGCGAGGAAGCGCTCGACGGCAGCCCGGGCATCCGCCGGCTCAACGTCGGTGAGGTACCCGAGCTGCCCCACGTTGACGCCGAGCACCGGCACGTCGTGCGGGGCCACGAGCTCGGTGGTGCGCAGCATCGTGCCGTCGCCCCCGAGGCTGAGGGCGAGGTCGAGGCCGGGTCCGAGGTCGCGCTCGTCGACGCCGAGCGCCGGGAGGTCCGCGATCTCGGCGTCGGCCTTGGGGAGGCGCACCTCATGGCCTCGCGCACCGAGCCAGGCGGCGAGGTCCCGTGCGAGGTCGCGGGCCTGCGCACGCTCCCGGTGCAGGACCAGTCCGACGGTGCTCACGCCCGGCGGCCCTCGGCCTCGGCCACCGCGGCGGCCACCAGCGCGTCGACGTCCCCGTCGCTCGTGCCACCGACGACGGCGTGGACGAGGAACTCGACGTTGCCGTCGGCTCCGGTGATCGGGGACGCCATGACCCCCATGATGGCCGCGCCGCCGGCGCCGAGCGCGCCGGCCACGTCGTCCAGGACCCGACGCCACGTGTCCGGGTCGGTGACGACGCCCCGCCCCCGGGACACCTCCTCCCGCCCCGCCTCGAACTGGGGCTTCACGAGGAGCACCAGGTCGGCGCCGGGCGACACCAGCCCGAGCATGGCCGGCAGCACGGTCCGCAGCGAGATGAACGACAGGTCCGCGACGAGGAGGTCGACGGGGGGCCCGAGCTGACCGGGCTCGACGTGGCGGATGTTCGTGCGCTCGTGCACCTCGACGCGGGGGTCGCGGCGCAGGCGCTCGTGGAGCTGCCCGTAGCCCACGTCGAGCGCGATCACCCCGGACGCGCCGTGCTGGAGGAGGCAGTCGGTGAAGCCGCCGGTCGAGGCGCCGACGTCGAGCGCGCGCCGGCCGTCCGGGTCGACCGCGAAGCGCGCCAGCGCGGCGTCGAGCTTCTCCCCGCCCCGTCCGACGAAGCGCGCCGGCGGGCCGTGCACGACGATCGGCTCACCGGGCGCGACGAGGCGGGCCGGCTTCGCCGCGGGGGCGCCACCCACGGTGACGCGCCCCTCGGCGATGACGGCCTGCGCCTGCTGGCGGCTGGCCACGAGGCCACGCCGGACCAGCTCTGCGTCGAGCCGGCGGCGGACCAGGTCAGGCCTTGGTCGAGCGGGGGGCCTTCGTGGCGGCGGCCTTCTTCGCGGTCGCCTTGGTGGACTTCGCAGCCGCCTTCTTCGCCGGCGCCTTCGGCGCCGCGGCCTTCTTGGCCGCCGCCTTCTTGGCCGGCGCCTTCGGCGCCGCGGCCTCCTCGGCCGGCGCGCTGCGGCGCTCGCCGGCGACCTTCTGAACCGCGGCCGGCGCCTTGTCGGCCACCTTCTGCAGGGTCTCCCGGGCCTCGGCCACGAGCGCGGCCACGCGGGCCTCGAGCTTCTCGAGATCCTCGCGGCGGGCGAGACCGAGCTGCTCGACCTGGTCCTGCACCTCCTTGCGCACCGTCTCCACGATGCGCTCGGTGGTGGCGCGGCTCCGGGTGAGGAGGTCGGCCACGGCCTCGCGGGCCTGGTCGGCTTGGAGCTCGCCGGCCTTCACGAGCTCCTTGACGAACGCCTCGGCCCGAGCCTGCGTGAGCTGCGTGAGCTCGAGCCCGGCCTCGACGTATCGCTTGATGACGTCGTTCGCTGCCATGGGGACAGTGTACAACAACCGGAACCAAAATGCTTGCAAAAGTTTGCACCACGACGACCGCAGCGAGCGGCGCGGGCTGGCAGACTCGGTCGTCGTGGCCCGCTTCGACCCGTTCCGCGCCCTCCGCTACGACCTCGACCGGGTGGACCTCGGCCGAGTGATCGCGCCGCCCTACGACGTCCTCGACGCCGCGGACCGCCAGGCGCTCTGCGATCGCGACCCGCACAACGCGGTGCACATCGACCTGCCCGCCGAGGCGGACGGCCCGGGCCGCTACGACGGCGCCGCCCGCACGCTCGAGGCGTGGCAGGCCGAGGGGGTCCTCGTGCGCGACGAGCGCCCCGCCTTCACGGTGTACCGCATGGCCGTGCGGGACGACGACGGGGCGGAGCGCCGGACCACTGGCGTGATCGGGGCGCTGGAGCTGACCCCGCCGGGGACCGACATCCTCCCCCACGAGCACACCACGCCGAAGGCGAAGAGCGACCGCCTCGACCTCCTCCGGGCCACGCGGGCCAACCTCTCGGCCATCTGGGGCCTGAGCCTCGCCCGGGGCCTGACCGCCCTGCTCCCGGTCGACCGCGAGCCCACGGCCGACGTCGTGGACGAGGACGGCGTGCGCCACACCGTGTGGGTGGTCGACGACGACGCCACCTGCGCCGCCATCGCCGCCGCCGTGGCGGACGCTCCGGTGGTCATCGCCGACGGGCACCACCGGTACGAGACCTCGCTGGCCTACCGGGGCGAGCGGGCGGCCGAGACCGGCGGCGACCCCGGGGGCGCCGGCGCCACGATGGCCTACGTGGTCGAGCTGGTCGACGACGAGCTGACCGTCCACGCGATCCACCGTCTTCTCGAGCGCCTGCCCGACGGCGACCCGGTGGCCGCGCTCGCCCCGTGGTTCGAGGACGTCGGCCCTCTGCCGGCAGATCGGCCGGCCACCGCGGCGATGGCCGAGGCCGGCGCGCTGGCCCTCGTCCTGCCGGACCGCGAGATCCTGCTGCGCCCGCGCCCCGAGGCCCTCGCCGAGGCCCGAGACCTGGACTCCAGCCGCCTCGACGTCGCCCTCCAGGCCCTCGGGCTCACCGACGCGGTGCGCTACCAGCACGGCGTCGAGCACGTGCGGGAGGCCGTCCGGCGCGGCGACGCCGCCGCCGGCGTGCTCCTGCGCCCGGCCACGGTGGCCCAGATCGAGGCGACCGCCCACGGCGGGGAGCGGATGCCCCCGAAGACGACGTTCTTCCACCCGAAGCCGAAGACCGGGCTGCTCTTCCGCCCCCTCGACGGCTAGGCGGCGGGCCGGGAACGACGCCGCGTCTCGGGCCGCGAGCGCGCGGCGCGGGCCGCCTCGGCGTCGACGGTCGCGCTAGGATTCGCGCCGTCGCCGTCATCGCCCTCCTCGTCGGTGGGGTCGGGCTCGGGCACGAGACGGCGCTCCAGCTGGAAGTCCCCGCCCACGCCCTCCACCCGGAGGTAGTCGACGGCGACCAGCCGGGTCCCCTCGAAGCGCAGGATCTGGGCCTCGTAGGCGAGGGACGCCTCGACGGTGAACGCGCCCAGCCCGGTGGCGCCGGTCGAGCCGACGGTCAGGACCAGCGTGCCGTCCACCTCGTCCCACCCGCGCTGGTGGGAGTGCCCGGCCACGACGAGCGGGACGAGCCCGGCGCTCTCCGACGCCTGGCGGGCGTCGTGCACGGCCAGCACGTCGGGCCCTGCCTCCTCCACCCGCTCGGCCACGGCGTCCGCGAGGGCCAGCTTCCGGCGGTTGGCCGACTCCGTCGAGAGCTCGTTGCTGGCCGTGAAGGTGGGGTCCCCGATCCCGAGGATGCGCAGGCCGGCGACCTCGACGACCTCCCCGTCGACGAGCGTGATCCCCTCGGTGGCGGCCAGCTGCTCCCGGTTGAGGGCCGAGTCGTGGTTGCCGGGCACGAGCAGGTAGGGGACGTCGACGGCGGTGAGCAGCTCCCCGAAGCTCGCCTCGACGGTGAAGCCGAAGGTGGTCACGTCGCCGGTGTCGAGGACGGCGTCCACGTCGAACGCCTCGGCCAGCTCGACCACGAGCTGGGCGCCGAGCGGGTTCAGGTGGAGGTCGCTGACGTGGAGGATCGCCGTCTCCCCCGGTGCCCCGCCGGGCAGCGCGCCCGCGCTCACCGCGTAGAGGTCGGCCAGGCGCTGGGCGAGGGTCTCCACCCGCCCGCGGACGACGTCGAGGTCCCCAACGCCGCGCTCGACGGCCGACACGATGGCCGGGGCGCGGGCCAGCTCCCCCTCGAAGCGGGGCTCGCCGAAGGCCTCCCGGTCGTAGGGCACCCACACGGCCACGAGGGCCAGCCCGACGCCGAGGACCGCCCCCGCCGCGCCGGGCACGGCGTGCCACCAGCGGCGGTGCGGGAGCAGCAGCGCGGCGAGCGCGCCGAGGACGGCCGACAGCGCGAGGAGGCGGACGACGAAGCCCCGCACCACCCCGGGCAGCTCGTCCATGAGGGAGCGCTCGAGCGCCGCGGCGGGATCGGCCCCCGTCAGGGCCCGCTGGACGCCCTCGACGTCGATGGCGACGACGGTGGCGTCGAGGGAGATCGGCACCCGGTGGGTGCGGGCGGCCACGCGGCCGAGCGGGGGCAGCGCGACGGCCGTCTCGGCCGGGCCGACCCCGGCGGAGAGCTCCACGCGCCCGGGTCCGAGGTCGGCCTCGGTGGTGCCCGTCCAGCGGAGGCCGACCACGCCGACGACGGCGCCGACGAGCGCGGCGAGCAGGGCGGAGCGCAGGGTCGTCCGGGTCGTCAGGTCACCTCCCAGGTGGCCCCGCTGCGCAGCAGCGCCGCGAGGTCGCCCGGGCCCTTGGCCTCCCGCTCCTCCTCGATCTGGCGTCCGACCTCGCTGCCGTACTCGAGCCGCTCGACGGCGCGGAACACGCCGATCGGGGTGGGCTCGGACGGCCCCCGGGACAGCCGCGACAGCATGAACGCGACGCCGGGGTCGGTGCGGGTCTCGTCGTGGACGAGGAGGGCGTCCTCCCCCACCTCGGCCACGTCGACGATGCGGGCGCCGTGCTGCGCGTCGAGGACCACGCCCTTGTCGCCGTCGGTGCCGAAGCGGATGGGCTCGCCGTGGCGGAGCGGGATGAGCATGTCCGCCCGGACCGCCTTGCCGGTCAGGCTCTCGAAGGCGCCGTCGTTGAACACGTTGCAGTTCTGGTACACCTCGACGAAGGCCGCGCCGCGGTGCTCGTGGGCTCGGCGGATGGTCTCCATCATGTGGGCGCGGTCCATGTCGTGGGTGCGGGCGACGAAGCTGGCCTCGGCGCCGAGGGCGACCGAGATCGGGTTGAACGGGTGGTCGAGGCTCCCGAACGGGGTCGACTTCGTCACCTTTCCCAGCTCGCTCGTCGGCGAGTACTGCCCCTTGGTGAGCCCGTAGATCTGGTTGTTGAACATCAGGATCGTGATGTTCACGTTGCGGCGCAGCGCGTGGATCAGGTGGTTGCCCCCGATGGACAGGGCGTCGCCGTCGCCGGTCACCACGAACACGTGCAGATCGGGGCGGGCCATCGCCAGCCCGGTGGCGATGGCCGGGGCCCGCCCGTGGATCGAGTGCATCCCGTAGGTGTTCATGTAGTACGGGAACCGGGCGGCGCAGCCGATGCCGGAGACGAAGACGGTGTCCTCCCGGCGGATGCCGAGCTCCGGCATGAGGAGCTGGACGGCGGCGAGGATCGAGTAGTCGCCGCAGCCGGGGCACCAGCGGACCTCCTGGTCGCTCGACCAGTCCTTGCGGGTGGTGGGCGGGGGCAGCTCGACGGCGCTCATCGCAGTCCTCCCAGGACGTCGAGGGCGGCGGCCTCCAGCTCGCCGGCCGTGAAGGGGACGCCGCGCACCTTGGTGACGGAGCGGACGTCGACGAGGTACTCGGCCCGCAGGAGCCGCGACAGCTGCCCGAGGTTCATCTCGGGGCACATGACGTGCGGGTAGCGGCGGAGCACGTCACCGAGGTTCCGCGGGAAGGGGTTGAGGTGGCGGAGGTGGATCTTGGCGACGCGCCGGCCCCGGGCCCGCAGGCGCCCCATGGCCCCGTCGATGGCCCCCCAGGTGGAGCCCCAGCCGACGAGCAGCAGCTCGGCGCCGTCGACGTCTCCCTCGACCTCGACGTCGGGGATGTCGTCGGCGATGCCCGCCACCTTCGCGGCGCGGAGGTGGACCATGCGCTCGTGGTTCTCGGCGTCGTAGCTGACGTTGCCCGAGCCGTCGGCCTTCTCGAGCCCGCCGATGCGGTGCATGAGCCCCGGCGTGCCGGGGAGGGCCATGTCGCGGGCCAGCGTGTCGGGGTCCCGCTGGTAGGGCCAGAACGCGTCGGTGCCGTCGGGCAGCACGTGGTTCGGTGCGGTGGCGAAGGGCACGGAGATGTCGGGGAGGTCCTCGACGTCCGGCAGCCGCCACGGCTCGGAGCCGTTGGCCAGGTACCCGTCCGACAGCAGGATGACCGGGGTGCGGTACTTCACCGCGATCCGCGCCGCCTCGATGGCGGTGAAGAAGCAGTCGCTGGGGCTCGACGCGGCGACGATCGGCATCGGGGACTCGCCGTGGCGCCCGTAGCAGGCCATGAGCAGGTCGGCCGCCTCGGTCTTCGTGGGCAGCCCGGTGGAGGGCCCGCCCCGCTGGATGTCGATGATGATGAGCGGCAGCTCGAGGCTCACCGCGAGCCCCATCGCCTCGGCCTTCAGCGCCATGCCCGGGCCGCTCGTGGTCGTGACCGCGAGGTGGCCGCCGTAGGCGGCCCCGATGGCCGAGCCGATCCCGGCGATCTCGTCCTCGGCCTGGAGCGTCCGCACCCCGAAGCGCTTCTGCTTGGAGAGCTCGTGGAGGATGTCCGACGCCGGGGTGATCGGGTACGAGCCGAGGAAGAGCGGCAGCTTCGCGCACTGGCTCGCGGCGACGAGCCCCCAGGCCAGCGCGGTGTTGCCGGTGATGTTCGTGTAGGTGCCCGGGGGCTGGGCGGCGGGCACGACCTCGTAGCGGCTGTCGAAGAGCTCGGCCGTCTCGCCGAAGGCGTGGCCGGCCTTGAAGGCGGCCACGTTGGCGTCTCGGACCTGCGGCCGGTTGGCGAAGCGCTGCTCGATCCACTCGAGGGTGGGCTCGACGGGCCGGGTGTACATCCAGCACACGAGGCCGAGGGCGAAGAAGTTCTTCGAGCGCTCGGCGTCGCGGGGCTTCACGCCGAGGTGCTCCACCGCCCCGAGGGTGAGCGAGGTCATCGGCACCTCGTAGACGGTGTGCCCCTCGAGGCTGCCGTCGCGCAGCGGGTCCGTCGCGTAGCCGGCCTTCGCGAGGTTGCGCTCCTCGAAGGCGTCGACGTTCACGATGATCGTGCCGCCCGGCGCGAGGCGGGGCAGCTCGTTGCGGAGCGCGGCCGGGTTCATCGCCACGAGCACGTCGGGCGCGTCGCCCGGCGTGGTGATCTCGTGGTCGGAGATGTGGACCTGGAACGCGGAGACGCCCGCCAGGGTGCCGGCGGGCGCTCGGATCTCGGCCGGGAACTCCGGCAGCGTGGCCAGGTCGTTCCCGAAGACCGCGCTGGCGCTGGTGAAGCGGTCTCCGGTCAGCTGCATCCCATCGCCGGAGTCCCCGGCGAAGCGGATGATGACCCGGTCGAGTCGTTCGGGTGATGGAGCGCCGAGGCGCTCGACGGTGTCGGACAACGCTGTCCACCCCCCGGTGGTCGGGCCGCCGTGGCGGCACCTGCGAGGGGGACTGTACCGCCGGCGCCCGCGAGTGCCACGGACGCCGGCGGGGTCCGACGGATCAGGCGATCGACGCCTCGTAGATGCTGCCGATGGCGGCGTCGAGGGTGGCGTTGAACTCCTCGTCGCTCTGCTGGGCGGTGAGGCCCTCGGTGAGCGCGCGGGAGAAGCTGGCGATGATGCCGGGGTTGCGGGCGAGGCGGGCGTTGGCCTCGTCACGGGTGTAGCCGCCGGAGAGGGCCAGGACCTTGAGCACCTTCGGGTGGTCGACGAGCTCCTGGTAGAAGCCGTCGGTCTCGGGCAGGGTGAGCTTGAACATGACCTGCTGACCCTCGGGGACGGACTCGAGGCGGGCGAGGCAGCCGGCCTTCAGGAGGGCCTCGGCCTCGGCCTTCTGCGGGCTCTTGATGTCGATCTCGGGCTCGAGGATCGGGACGAGCCCCGCCGCGAGGATCTGCGCGCCGACCGCGAACTGCTGGTCGAGGACGGCGTCCACGCCGGCCTGGTCGGCCAGCTTCACGACCGAGCGCATCTTCGTGCCGAAGATGCCCTTGGCCTTGGCCCGCTCGAGGAGGGCGTCGAGGTCCGGCATCGGCTTCATGACCTGGGCGCCGTTCGCCTCGTCGGCGAGGCCCTTGTCCACCTTCAGGAAGGGCACGACGCCCTTCTGCTCCCACAGGTAGGTGGCCGTGTCCTGGCCCTCGACCTGCCGGTCCATGGTCTGCTCGAAGAGGATCGCACCGAGGACCCGATCACCGGTGAAGGCGGGGCTCGTCACGATGCGCGTCCGCATCTCGTGGATGCGGTCGAACATCTCGTCCTCGCCCGAGTACTGGTCCTCGTCGATCCCGTAGAGCTTCAGGGCCTTCGGGGTGCTGCCGCCGCTCTGGTCGAGGGCGGCGATGAACCCCTGGCCGGCCGCAACCTTCTTGTGCTGCGCGTCGTTCATGGGTGCGTGGATCTCCGTTCGGGGAGGCGACTGGGTACGTCTCCCATCTTCGCCCACGGCACCCCACCGGGCGAACCGGCCGGCGCCTGCGGCGCTACCCGGGCTCGAGCGCGCGCCGCGCGGTGGCCACCGCGCGGGCGGCGCGGGCGCGCTGCCGAGCCGGGACGAGCGCGTCGGCGACGACCTCCGTGCGGCTCTGGGTGGCGCCGCCGGCCCGGAAGAAGCGCTGGCGGACGCGCCCGACCACCACGACGGGGGTGTCCGGGGCGAGCCCCGCCGCGGCGGACGAGCCCTCCACGGCCACGGGGACGACCTCGCGGCGCCCGGCCGGCCCGGCGGTGCGCAGCTCGAGCGAGGTCACGGTCCGGCCGTCGCCGAGGGTGCGCACCTCGGGGGCACGGGTGACGGACCCGACGACGATGCAGGTGTTGGTGCCGATCTCCGGCAGGGACATGGCGGTTCCTCCGCGTGCGGTGCTGACGGAGGGGGAAGCGCCGCTGACCCTACGGCGACCGTGTGACAGCGCGAGCGGCGACGCGCCTCAGTCGAGGGCGCGGAGCCGGGCGACCACGTCACCGAGCTCGGGGTCCGCCGCGGCGACCACCCCGAAGAGCGACCGGGCCCGGGGGATGTCGCCGGCCCGCTCGTAGAGGTCGGCGAGCGCGTAGGCCACCCGCAGGTGGTGGTCCTGCGGCCGCTTGGTCGGCCGCTTGGCCGCCTCGAGCACGGCGATGGCGTCGGACAGCTGGCCCTGGTCGGCGAGCGACCCGGCGTAGACGATCCGCCCCTCGGCGACGAGCGCCGCGCTCGGCGAGGCGGCCTTGAGCTCCTCCCACAGCTCCGCCACCTTGTGGTGCCGGCCGAGGGCTCGGTAGCAGTCGGCGAGGACCGGGTGCTGCTCGGTGGTGGACGCCAGCTCGGCGAAGGCCTCGAGCTCGGTGATGGCCTGCTTCCACCGACCCAGTCGGTAGTAGGTCAGGCCGAGGAGCTCCCGGACGGACTCGGCCGTGGGCACGGACTCGGCCAGCGGGCGCAGGAGCTTGCGGGCCTCCTGGTAGCGCTCGCGCCGGAAGGCCCGGCCGGCCTCGCGGAGCCGCTCCTCGAAGCGCTCCACCCGGGCCGGGTCCGCGGCCCGACGCAGCGACGGGTCAGGCTCGAGCGCGCCCTCGTCGATCGGCGTCGCCGCGCGACGCCCGGAGCGCCCCCGCCCCACGGCGTCGCTCGCCGTCTCCCGCACGTCGCCCTCGTCGATCCAGACCTCGGGCTCCCACGGCTCCGCCGCGGCCTGCCGGAACGCCCGCGACGCACCGGCGCCGCTGCCCCCGTCGGCCAGGCGCCCGGCCCCGCGGCGGGCCACGCCGCCCCAGGAGGGCGGGCCCGCGCGTCCGTCGTCGCGCGGCGGGCGGCCGCCACGACCTCCGTCGCGCGGCGAGCGGTCCGCTCCCCCGCGCCGGTCCTGGCGCTCGTCGTCACGCCGGCCCCGCACCGGGCGGTCCCCGCGCGCGCCCTCTCGCTCGCTGCGCCCCCCGCCGCGCTCGCTCCGCGACGCTCCCGCACCGCGGCCGCCGCCGCGGGACGCGTCCGGGCCGTCGGCTCGGCGGGGCCGACCCGGGGCACCGCCGCGGGTCTGCCCGGCTCGACCGGTGCCGCCGCGGCGACCCGCATCGGGCCCATCGCTGCGGCGCGGGCGCTCGCCCGAGGAGCCGGAGCCGCCGCCGGCGGCACCTCGACTCCCGCGGCGCGGGGAGCTGGACGAGCCCGGGCCGCTGCTGCGGCGCCGGCCGGGATCGGACGAGGAGGGGCGTGGCATGGTCGGACGAGCCTATCGGGGTGGGGGGGGCGAGGCCGCGAACGGCCGGAAAACGACGAAGGACCCCTGGTCTCCCAGGGGTCCTTCATCAGTGCGAGCTCGGCGGCGACCTACTCTCCCAGGGACTCTCGTCCCAAGTACCATCGGCGCTGGAGGGCTTAACTTCCGTGTTCGGGATGGGAACGGGTGGGACCCCTCCGCTATGGCCACCGAAACCTGTTGCCAAGAGCGCAGCCAGCCGTGGCGGCGCGGCTCCTTGGAGAACTCCATAGCGAGCACGAACATGAATGTTCCCAAGCCCTCGGCCGATTAGTACCGGTCGGCTGAACACATTGCTGTGCGTACACCTCCGGCCTATCAACGTGATGGTCTGTCACGGGCCTTACCTGGTTGACCCAGTGGGAAACCTCATCTTGGAACGGGCTTCGTACTTAGATGCTTTCAGCACTTATCCCTTCCGCAGGTCGCTAACCAGCCGTGCCCTTGGCAGGACAACTGGC
>Ga0180217_1000698_pt1 | contig 47017 bp, 14 predicted proteins | sample eDN3rd37CBELigOP_FD_128521 | JGI IMG/M metagenome (GOLD analysis project Ga0180217, IMG submission 128521) | Enriched Organic Plus compost microbial communities from Emeryville, California, USA - eDNA 3rd pass 37_C BE-Lig OP (version 2) (version 2) ...
CAAGGCTCGTGAGGAGGCTGAACGCAAGGCTCGTGAGGAGGCTGAACGCAAGGCTCGTGAGGAGGCTGAACGCAAGGCTCGTGAGGAGGCTGAACGCAAGGCTCGTGAGGAGGCTGAACGCAAAGCTCGCGAGGAGGCTGAACGCAAAGCTCGCGAAGAGGCTGAACGCAAAGCTCGCGAAGAGGCTGAACGCAAAGCTCGTGAAGAAGCAGAGCGTAAGGCACGTGAGGAGGCTGAGCTTCGAGCAAAGCAAGAACTGGCATTGCGCTCTCAACAGACATCTCCGGCCTCAAGCGTACCATCGTTCGCATCTGCCACCACCTCAATCCCAGCAACACTCCCTACCCTTCCAACTCTACCTGGCATGCCTTCGTCATTGCCCCTTCCCCAGATTCAGCGTCCTGCAGTGCCACTTCAGGCTCCATCCGCAGCTATCCCGCAGACTGTCCCTGCTCCATTAGCCTCGCAGCCTATCCGCACATCACCTACATCGCTACATCCCCCTACGTCGGTAACTGTACCGCTGCCGAACCCTGCTCTGCCCGCCGTACCCCCACAGACGCTGGGTCAGCCTGCACGTCTACCAACCTCGACCTTGCCTCTTCCTGGCTTGCCAAGCGTCGGAACAGTCCCTGCACAAGGCCAACCGGGTGTGTCACCACAACGTAGTATGGAGGATATTCGAAGCCGAATGGCAGCATTCGATAACTGGGATGACTAAAGTACTAATTGGCTATGCAAAACCGCGTTGTTGATACACGACTTCTCGCACCTCTTCGTATCTCAGTAGAGTTTGGTGAAAGCCATGATCTTAGCAAATCAAATCCCCATTGTCCACTTGGTTACCTACATCGTAGCCCAATTACCAACGATACCTTCTTCTCAATACACAAGCTCATATGAGTAATTTATTTGCCTTCAGTAATTTATTTGCCTTCATCACCATCACCAGCGGCTGCGGAAGTACCAGATGCCGCAGCTGCTCGAGCTGCAGCTGCCTTCTCTTCTGCTGCAACTTTCTGACCGTATGGGGTTTGTTGTACCACAATCAAAGTATACCGAACATCATCCTTGATTCGGGCCTGCTGTTGTGCATTCTGACCCGCTGTTGAAGCTGGACCTTGAAGTTGTCCCTGAACATCGGTGGGCTTGGTTTCGCCCTCCTTCTGACCGGACGCACCTCCTTCCTTCTCGTCACTGGCGTAGGCAGGGCAGATGATGATCTCCCGCTTATATGTGTGTAGTCGAATGCAAACCACATGGTCATCCGCTGCAGTACCGAGAGCAGACTCGGGTGACATGGCGTTTTGAATTGCAAGTTGCAGACCTGTGTGATACGCAGGAAGCGTGGAGGATGCGCTGCCTGCACCCTGGCTTGAATTGGTGGCACCAGGATAGGGCGATTTTCGAATGAAGTCACTTGTTCTAGATGTGATCAGGGCGAGCGAACGAGAAATGAGTGACGGTGGTTGGAACTTCAAACTAAGCGCGGCGACTTTGCTACCCATTGCAAAGAACACGCAGTAGATCAATGGAAGGCGTATAAGACGTACTCCCAGACAAGATGGTGGATGAGACCAGCCATCTGAGTTGCCTCCTTAGCAGAGAGGTTGTGTTGCCTCAGTATGATGCCTAGATTGTGAGCAACAATGGGCCATGGAATTTGGCACTCAAGATGTGAGGGTTGGAAAAAGTCGACACTTCGATGAACGTAAATGTGATCAAATCCATTTGGACGTGACAGACGCTTAACCTACCGTTCTCATTTAGGATGAGGTATCCAACGACGCCTGGATGACTCTGGAGCCGCCTCAGCGCCGCGTCAACGTTGCCCTCGTCAGCCATCTAGACTCGGTACTAGGAAAAGGGAGAGCAAGAAAGGGGCGTAAGCGGAGTCTACCGGGACAGTGAGGGTGCACACAGTGTCGAAAAGATATGTAGAAGAGCTAAGCATCGTGATGAACACCACATCCTCGCGCGTACCGAGATACGCGAAGTTATCCAATCTGCAGAAACGGTTGAAATTCGACCGAAAAATTCAAATTCGTCGGGTACGATATACGACGCGGCAGGAGGTGCAGGTCTTCATTAATTCTGAAACTTTTTGTGGCATAGGGCCGTCTAACATCGAGCCAAGCCATTCATCTATCATATCCGAACTCCCGCTCTGTGGTCTGTTGTGCAATGCAACACAGAAATTCCAAGCGCTTTCCAGAGTCAGGGGAGTTAAAATACTCGACTGAGAGGCTTGGGAAACGTGGTTGTGAGTAAGTGGATTTACCGAAATTGACGGCGTATCTGACAGTGTGCAGGGGTGTCACCACTTTATTCTGAATCTAGACTTGGAGATGTTCGCACAGTTCTACATCCTGAGTCCGCGAGGTGACTCGATTATCTTCAGAAACTTCAGAACAGATATCAACAAGTCCACGGCAGAGATCTTCTTCCGTCATGCACGCTTCTGGCAGGGCAAGGCGCAGGAGGCGCCCCCTGTGTTCAACATTGACGGCATCCACTACATGTGGTTGAAGAAGGCCGGCCTATATTTCGTGCTGTGCTCCCTGGAAAACGTCTCCCCGTGCATGGCCATGGAACTCCTGATTCGTACGACCAAGCTGCTGAAGGATTTCTGTGGTGTACTGAACGAGGAATCCGTCCGAGCGAACTTCACTTTGATCTACGAGGTCATTGACGAGGTGTTTGACTGGGGTTACCCACAGTCTACGACCAACTCCGAGTCAATGCGCATGTACATCTACAACGAGCCAGTCGAGGTGACAGAGAGTGAGTCCAAGTTGCGTTTGCCTCACTTCAGTGGAAAAACTATGCCTTCATCAGCGGTAGATAAGCCCATCCACACACGCGATAGGGAATCTAAGAACCGCATTTTCGTAGATGTTTACGAGCGCATCTCTATGACTTTCAACAGCAGCGGAACGCTCCTCAACAAGGGAATCGATGGTACAATTCAGCTAAAGTCTTATCTCGGCTCCAAACCAGAGTTGCACATGGCATTGAACGAGAACTTGGTGATTGGCCGCGCATCTGGTGCTCGCGCGAATGTGTCTACCTACGGTGTAGTTGAGTTAGAGGACTGTAACTTCCACGAGTGTGTTCGAGACAATGACTTTGAGCAGCACAAGATTCTGACGATGAATGCACCAGATGGTGAATTCGTCGTGATGAACTATCGCGTTGGATCGGAATTCCGGCCTCCTTTCCGTATCTTCCCATTCTTCGAGTTGACAAGCTCGCACAAGTGTGAGCTCGCGATCAAGCTCCGATGTGAAATTCCGGCGACTCACCACAGCTCCGCGGTCTTCGTACAGATCCCCATGCCAAAGTCAGCAAGTTCAGTATCGCTACGCGTGCCGCCGAGCCAATCGGCCGAATACGACGAGCGTGAGCGGGTCGTGAAGTGGAGGATCGGACGAATGCAGGGTAATACCGAAAGCATGATTCGCTGCTCCATCGCTCTTTCATCCGCACAAACCGCCAGTGTCCGAAAGGATATTGGTCCCATTGCAGTGCAATTTGAGATTCCTTTCTTCAACACATCTAATCTACAGGTTAAGTACTTGCGTGTGCTCGACCCAACGACTCACCGCGAGATCCCCGACACAAAGGTTTGGGTGCGATATATTACAAGGTCGAATGCATATGTATGTCGTCTGTAGTCAGTCTTGAATCCGCGTTGGGTCGGTCCCAAACTCAGCCTCCTAAGTTCAGTCATAATCGTCACCACTAAGCCTGCTTGGGTTAAGGTTGATTGAGTTATGTGATCGCCTCTAGATCTCGGAAAGGATCTGCAACTAGCTCTTCTCGAGTGGTTGAACCGTCATTCATTTGCAACAACAATACATCACCGCATGGACTAGTATCAACATATGAGGTATACCCAAGTGCCTGCACTCTTTGTTTCGTCCCTTGCCCGCGTATGGTGCAAGGGCAACCTGGAAGGGGCCCACTCGATGAGCTGGTGTCTCCCTGCAGATGATCATCACTCGAACCAATTCTGGGCCAGGACGGATAGGAGAAGTGTGAGTTCAAATTCACAATTCATTCTTGAAGACTCCAGCACTTGGACGGAAGATACCGCACGAGAAACCCACTTTTCATGCGGATCTCGCCAGTATCAGCGTAATGGAGGTCTCAGAATCCAGTAACCGTGCTCTCACAGCACGGGAGACGGCTGTCCCAAATTCAGCACCGGAGAGTGAAGAGCCTCCCGTCATGGATAACGTGCCAAGTGTGCCTGTGGGGGAGGCTGCCCCGCCAGAAGTGCAGATCGCTGGACTCCAGACCGACCGCTTGATTACTTTCTTCGATGCAGCAGATCCTAATGCACTCCTCAAGGCAAAAAGGATATCGGAACAGGCTTTCTCTGAAAGATCGCGTATGGATTTAACTCTGTATCAGCACTATATTCTGCATCTGCAAGGAGCACTATTCGCCTCACAGGAAATGTACAACTTGGTTGTCCTCCAGCGGCAGCAGAATCAACTTAACTCTCGTATTTCAGGTCAGGCCTTCGCCTCCAGTGAAGAAAATGATCCAGAACTCATGGCTAGAAGCGCAGCCAAGGTACTGAGCGAACTGTCGAGCCAGTTCATGAATCTTGCAGACAAAATTGCTGGCGTTGTATCGTCCAACAGCATGAATGTTGCTGCCTCTGCACTACCCGCTACGGTATCCGTGACTCCGACAAGACACGAGGAATCGTTGACTAGTGTCAGTAAGTGTCAACAGCACGACTCCAGCAGCAAAAAAGAAACGGAGGTAGATTCGTCATCATCTACACTGCTCGCACCAGACCGGGACAGTCAAGTCGGTCACGTGAAGGAGAAGTCAACAGAATCAAACGTGCCCAACTGTCCACAAATCGAGCCGACACAGAAGATCGCACCAACTGTGACCAGTCCAGTATCTTCCGAGTCTTTGGACGAAAGCGGCGGACAGAAACAGCCGGAGCGCGTGATTTCACATATCCCTCAGAAGCTTCCACTGCACCTGAATGTAATGGAGTTAATTCTTCATAAGCTAAGTCGCGACGCAAAAATTCCAACCAGTAGAGAGAGCGCCGAAAAGGTGCAAATGGCTCGACCCTCGGACAATGAATGGGATGGATATGAGCGCGTTATTTATCGCCATCCGAACTACTTTCAGCCGTACTTTATTCCAAGCACGTACGTTCGTGTGATGCCGCCCCACCCCATGGTACAGGTACCTGTTGCATCCCCTGTACCTATCATCCCAGCAGCGGCTCCGCAAGCATCAATGATGCAACCACATCCTCCAATATCGCCACCACCACCGCAGCCGTCGCCGCCTGTCCGAGTGTGGAAAGCACCGATGCAAAGTCGAACAATGACATTCACCGGACTCTCTCGATATCACCCTCCAGCGTCAAATGCTGCCCGAGCTTCGACTAAGCCAACAGCCATATATAACGTAGAACTCGTTATTATGCCTGCAGCCACTGAGGCTTCCCAAGACCATGTATCCCAAGCAAATGCTACCTCGAAAATCCCAACGAATTCTATTGACAGCACTGAGCCTGGAACAAGCAAAGAGTCTATCGCTTCCCGAGTGCTTGGAAAGGGTGTTATACCCGCAACTGCTGAAAGCAAAGGTCCATGTGTCCTGGCTTCGTCGATTGAGCCGCCGCTCCGCATCCCCCTTTCGATCGGAGCGGGCGGCATGCCCCGGTACCCGAGCCCACAGACCTGGGCGAGGATCATGAATGACTTGCAGCGTCGAGTGACTCCAGGACATAACGCAGTGACAGCAACCGCGACAGTGGCCAGCAGTACCACACCTCGCAGCATGTCAAGGGTTCCTCTTGCATCGCGAGCAACAGCCTCCACTTCACATGGATCGTCAAGAAGCCTCACCTTTTCGCTGGGTTCCCCACGCGTCTCTGCTTTGAGACCGGTGACTCGTTCGGAGACCACTGCTCAACAACCCTCTAAAACACCAAATTCAACGACGAAGAGTGCCATCATCTCCAAGAGTACACCACATTCACAGCCTGGAGCGGGTATCAAGAGGCAAAGCACTTCACAGGACTCAACAGCACAGGGTACGATGCGATCCGAAAGTGACCTGTCTGCGGTAGCCAAATCAGTCGCAGGCTCTCACATCCGCTCGAGATCCATTGGAGCTAACCCTCCAGTGAATCTTCAGGTCGCAAAAACGACAAAGATTGCACCTTCTTCCACTTCCACGACGATTCGTGCACAGACAGCCCCGTCAGGTGTAAGGTCGGAGGTCGGCATGTCCCACTCAACCAGCCAGGCCTTGAGCGATGCGAAGCGGAGGACACAAGGTGTTGCCACAACATCACAAGCCTCGCATTTAAGCAGAACGGGCACTCGCACTCAGCTTGCGACATCTGCTACTAGGCCTTCGAGCACACTTGCTCGAGAAACCGTGGGCGTTGCTACAGGCCAACGAGCTAAAGTGACAGCAGGGAGCGTCACGTCTCCTAGGCCTTCGGCGGCAGCACAACCAACTCAGATCCTTAGGCCCGGGACTAGTGGCTCGAGTAGCCTTAGAACCAGTGTGACGAAACCCTCCAATGCAGATGCTCGAACTACAATAGCCAAGCCCCTTCCGACTCAAATATCCAGAACAGGTATATCGAGCAAGGTGCCAGTCACAAGAGTGTCTGGTGGAAGCATTATTCCTAAAGGCACTGGTCGAGCCACCTCAATACCACAGCCCCAAGTGGTGGCAGAGCTGCATTCACCCAAGCGAACTGGATCCGTCAGCTCGACTTCGGTGTCAACAAAAGTGTTTGAGGAAGGTAATTCTGGCTTAAGAGTTAAGGTTGATGATGAAGGTGATGGTATTCGTGAAGACAACTTGTCAGAACATGGCGATGTAGACAAAGGTGCCGAACGTACAAGTGGCGATACTGAAGCTGACCCCGAGGCAACTCCAAGAACGAGAAAAGGTGAATTTGTTGATTTTTCATCGCTGTTCCGCTCCGGTGAGTCAAGCTATTCGGGAGGCGAGAGTAATGAGCTGGGAGCCCATACTGGGATCCCAAGTCGACTACTGAGCCGACTGACCGCAGGCAGCCGATCCCGAGCCGCAAGCTCCGGGGATGGCGATGAGGGGTCTCAGCCGGGCACCTCTGAGCAAACGAACCCTGACGAATCAGACGAAGAATCTCAGCGTTTGCTGACGAGGTTGCGGAAACGCCAAGAACGTGCTGAGATTGCCCGCAAACGCCAGTTAGAAAAGTACCGAAATGTCCAACATATGCGAGAACAGAGACAGAGTGAAGGTATCCGCAAAGTGCAGGAGGACGCTGCACAAAAGGCATCGCAGTCAGGAAAGCTGCTTCAGGAGCGGCTTGAACGTGCCGCTGCCTTACATCGAGCCTTTCTGGATACGATTCGTAGAAGGGCCGGAGATGAGGCAGAGAAGGTTCGAGCAGCCGGTTTTGTATTAGCACTTCGTCGATTTGAAGCTGGATGTGAAGCGAATGATCGGCGTGAAGAGATTTCTCGCAAGTTGGCAGAGGGCGAGAGCCGTCGTAATGCCCTGCTCGCGAGGAGGATGGCAAGCTCTGCCTTGGCCGCTGAACGTGCAGAACGTGCCGCTGAACGAAAGCGCAAAGCCATGGCAACCTTCGACGCTCTGCTCGGTGGAGGTATTGGCGGAAATGTCATTGCATCTATGCTGCAGAGTGAATCAGACATTACAAAGCCCTCCGCTTCCCTATTCTCCTCCGGATTGTGGTGGAGCCTGACCCATCGGCAACCCATTTTCAATTCTAACTCGAGCCAGCTATTTTCTCCATCAAGTCCAGCGCAGTCCAAATCTGCATCGCAAGTAAGTCAAGAGTCCAGCTGGGTTGCATTATTGGGTTCGAAAAGTCCTGCGCTCGGTCTCCTAATGGCTCGACGTGGTGGAATTTTCCACGACTCGTCGAGTATTGACCAAGTGAATGAAGTCGAGCCCTCCAGCGACGACACAGGCACACATGAGAACGTAGGCAATGAACCTGACTATACCATGCCTCTGCTATTCGAACCGGCTCCTTCGCCGCTCTACAATCCTAAGTCCTTATTTAACCTCGGGAGCACAACTCCGTTGTTCGCACCGTCGACATACCCCCCAATGTTGAACTACTCAACAGCGCTCAACAGCAAGGTTGGAAGTTTCGATATCATGCACAACTACTTTCCACCCCTGTTAGCAGCATCGCACATGGGCAACGCTGCGTTACCCAACATCACGGAACAGTCTAAATCGAATCCTTCTACGAATGCTACTCAGCCCTCTGCTTCATCGCTTACGACTGGACTAGGGGTGTTAACACTGGACCCCATGCTGTCCGGTTACCAGCATGTGTCGCACCTTCCATCACACAGCGAATCTAGGTATCCTGTTCTCGGGAATACAAGTGCAGAACCACTCAATTCAATAGCTGATGGATTGGGTGCGCTCCCAGCACTTGATAACTCTCTATCACTCGGTGACAGTCGCTCGACAGCGAATGCTGAAGCTCATGGTGACTCCGTCATAACGCCTACGAGTACACCGCAAATGAGGCCTATGCTACGCTCCACAGATGCAAGTCCACAGCGGGCATCCGTGCCAACCCAAACCGTCCCAGCGCTGCCTGCCTCGCCTGCGAAACGCAGAATCATTCCGTTGTTGCAGCTCGAAGTACTGTCACACACCCCGCAAACGTCTGAAGCCGGCTCGAAGCGAGCAGTACATGACATCCTGGAGCGTAATGTGACGCCGACTACCACGGCCGGGCAGTCGTCCGCCCGATTCATCAGTGATGAAGCCCAGAGGTGGCTTGTGACTCCAACGGAGAGTACCTCTATGGCGAAAGGAACGGTCGAACAACCGCTCGTTTTGGAGGGTCATGAAGAAGGACCGAAGCTCGCTTGTGCGATCTGTGAAATTCAGCTTCCAAGTGAGACTCATGCTGCAAGGGATCACATTAAGACACCTGAGCATATTTCGATGGCGGATGCCCTTCGAAAACGCATTGAAACGGGAGGGAAACCTCCAAGAGCTACCGAGCATCAACAGGACTCACAATCCGCAGCCAATTCGCAGCATGCGACCATATCAATGAGCAAAAGGCTTTTGGAAAGTCCTTATGCGTGCATTGTTACCACCTCTGAACTGGAACGGCGGACTACTGCGCGTGAACGTGCGCAGCGAAATAAGCTGAAAAAGAAAAACAAGCGCTTAAGACGCATCTTGGAGTCCCAGCAATCACCTGAAAGCTCGGAGACGATCGAGCTAAAATCATGTGAAGATCCACGGAACGATCAGCTCGGGCTCATGGAACAGCATGTCTTTGAGAGCATCGAAGAGGAACATGTTGTGGATGATGTTGAAGCCGAACTACCCTTTGAGGGCGGTCTCGATGACGGTGCAGATACACGAACTGATTCAATTTTGGCACTTGCTGACCTATTTGCAGATATTGATGTGGCAGCACTCGCACTAACATCTCGCAGTACTGCACCCGAGAGTGTTGAGGTTTCGCTTATGGGGGCTTCTAATTCGCATCCTATGATTATTCGTCCACATGCAGCCAGAAATCGACGAAAGAAGCCTCCAAAGAGTTTGCAACTTGGTGCAAGCGATCTGTATACCGAGCACTCAACTGTTCATTCTCTCGCGAAGGAACTCTATCTGGCCACTGAGGATGGCCTTGGCTTCGTTGCACCCACTGTTCCTTCCCTCAAGACGCTCACGGAGGCTCTGGCAGCTGCAACCAACGACGTAGTGACGCTCATTCGGGCCAAGACTGCATCACCTCACAATGATATTCCGGCGGATACGAGCGCATCGCTGTGCAAACTGGTAGACCAATCCTTAGCATTGTTGGAATTACTCAGTCCAAACAAAAAGTGGATAACGGACATTGTCGTTCAAACACTAACACCTGTCTCCTGTGAACCAACACACCCGAGTTACTTGGAGTCCACCTCCCATGTCACCCTCACCTGGTCATTCAGCTGTCACGGGTTGTTCAGTTTGAAAGACGCTGTGAGCTCAAGTGAATCAGCAGCAGCTGTCCTACCTGATTCTGCCTCGCTGTTTAACCGCCTGGCGACAGCTCTACGTGAGCCGCTAGGTCGCCTTGCGCTAGGACAGGGATCCAAAGCATTGTTCGAGACACTTGGACCTCAGGAGTCAAAGAGAGTCACAGACGACGAGGAAAATGGAGTTGAGGCTGATCAAGACGAAGCTTTCCTTGATACTATACATGCTTGGTTTGATGAAGATGCTGCGTCTAGCGACGATCTCAGAGCTACTGTTCTGAGAATCGATCCACGCAAGCTGGAATCACTGACAAAGGTCCAGAATGCGTTAGATTCGCTTGCTTCTCCTCTACCGTCTATTGATGCGACTGAAAATGCAATGCGACAACTGATCGATGGACTCTCGGAATGTCCTGTTATGCCTGCCACACTCATTGCAGCGCTTGAGCGGTCGTTAATCCTCGTCTCGGCCTTGGCAGCACATTCACCGACTCTTACTCGTGAGTTGCTTCTCACCCATTCAAGTTCATATTCTTCGCGGCGTTGCACGATTTTCGAATTTGTCTCAAAAGGAGCCGTAAGCGAACCAGCCAATGATGCAGGTTTAGCACGATTGGAGTCCACGGAAGAGCGTGCAGACTTGACTTCGTCCCGCCAGCAGCACTTGTCACGAGTAAAACTCTTGACAAGGCCATATGTAAAGTCTAACTCACATCCGCGACCCCAGGCATATGTTGGTTCTCAATCCACACAAGATCCTTACAATCCTGCAATGCCCAGATCGCTACGGATACTCAAGGTGCTTTCGGTTATTACGGCTCCACGACCTGGTCACGGACCCCAAGCGGATGCGAATGACTCTACTCAGGTGATGGCTATCTCGGCCGCGGCAGCTTCGAACTGCGACTGTCCAATCCAACTGGACAGTGCGACGTCGCTGCAGCAATCTCTTGCGTTTGCAACACTGCCAGCCGCGTCCTTGATTGATATTGCCGTAGTCGGTAGTGAGCTCGCGAAGGCCTCCCATTCCGCAACCTCCGAACTGAGTCAACTCTCCATTTTCCAGTGTCTGAAGAATGCTGCCCAGCAGCCTCTAACAGTGCTGTTTGAAAGAAACGTTTTTACCGGAAGGTTCGATACCGTGACTGAGGAAAAGGATGTCTCTCAACGAGAAGTGGCAAGCCAGGCTTCTGAGGATCCGTCGAAAAAACGTTCTATGCTCAAGGATTTGTATACCTGGCTTGCAAACATGCCCCCTCCGGCAGCAGATACCAAGCTCAGCTGGCTGCATTTGCCGTTGACTTGGGCAGGTCCAGCGTCAGCCGTTGGAGCTGTATTGACGGCACTGCTTTCGTGCCCCTTGACTGATAAGGAGTCATCAGATATCTCCAGCCAAAGCTACCACCGTGCCAGACGAGCACGTTTTGCCCTAGGTGGAATTGTTCGGGGTGATGGTGGGCTGTCTCGATTACTTGGCATCCTAGAGATGATGCAACATCGGGCAGAACTTACTGTCAATGCACCAGCCTGCCTTCGTTGTATTGACTTGTCTGACCCTGACCCCAACATCAGCACATTAGGTCGAGCACTGGGCAAGGTGCTCTTCTCTTCATTGGTGAAAGCAAGTGGCTTCCATGATAATGAAGCCGAAGTTAACTCGGATACCATTTCTTCGCATGTGACCGCCGCGGGGCTTGATCTCTCATTAACCGTCCTCAATTGCTTCCAGCAAGATACTCTACTCTTGGGAGCCACTGCCGCGCAGGCATCGCTTCAAGTCTCACTCCTTGAAGCTCCATCGCCTGGTCCACAACAGAATTCTAATTCCCCTAGTACAGACCGACTGCTGGAAGCCTATCTCTCGGTTCTGGGTGTCAGTTCACTTGGAAACGGCTTTGTTCGGCGATCACATGGGTCAGGAGGAGATTCAAAGCGCGACTCGACGCAGTCCCAAGACACGGAAAGAGCTGATTTTGATGACTGGCTCGTGCGATCAATTTGCTCCGTGTCAGCTCTTCAAGGACTTTATGTGTGTGGACGACGGGCACCCAAAGCCTTCGCGAGCTTCATCGATTCTAACTACCCGTATTTGTTGCATGCTTTGCACGCGGTACTTTCTCCAACCCTAGGTATTGTCAACACACAAGATCAAGCTCATGAATCAACCGACACGATCGCTTTTGTCAGCCTTATACTGTTTGTTTTCGCTGCCACACAGGCCAGTTCTGCAGCACAAGAAGCATTGAGTTGGGGCCCCAGGCCGTCTCTATTGATGTCCATTTCACACGTCACTCAACTCAAACTTCAGGCAGGTTTAGCTATTGCGGGAGATCCGAAGCGAGTGGTCGAAAGGAAGACATTGCTAGCTGTAGCTGCATTTGCAATGATTTGTATCGCGACTCTTTGTGCAGCCTCGGAAGCATGCTGGCGCGTGATTTTCTTCGGTTCAGCTTCAGATACTCGATGCTCGGTTAGGGAGATCTTCATTGATGTATTTGGACTGCACAAATTTGTACCACAATCTAACGGCACTCGGAGTAGAGGTAGTGAAACAGATGACGATTTCTCATTGACGGCACACGTTGAACAGTTCTTGCGCCCGCCTTTGCTCTCCAACTGGATTATTCGGAAGATCCAGCAAAGGTTTGAGGACCTCCATGATCCTGTAAACAGTTTGTTGTCCGATGGTGAGGAAGCGGAGGACACATAACATTTCTGAAGGGACCATTATGAGAATACAAGTTGAGATCACATGCTTTTTATGGACGTCGATCCCCTTCACTGGCTCCACTGCGCGTCAAGCAGACTGACAACCCTGGATTCACATTGTAAGAAATCAAGACGTACATCGAGACTGCATCAAATCTCTCGAAAAACCAAACAAAATGAGAAGTTAGGAACTCAAATGTGAGGTACTTTGGGACAACTACAACATGGTGTTGGAGAAAAACATGCTGATGTTGAAGAAAATCATGCTGGATAGAGCATGGAATATGGATGGGTGGCATTTACACAGGATGCAAGGTTATGAACCAGGACTCGTAGGATATGGTATGGAGGAGACTCAAATACCTTGTGAGTACCTGGTATCTAGGAAATTGAGCATTTGAGCAGACTCCTGTAGCTCAACTATGCAATGAATATAAGCTATGCAAAACAATAAAAAGAAAAATTGTCGTCGGCCGCGTTGTGACCTCAGGTCCTCAAACTGTCGGCACTGCACTGTGAAAGAATAAACGAAAAGACCAAAGATGCTACCACAAGTCGACATTGCTAGCATCAAAGCGAAATCTAAACAAAATAACAAAGTATATACTATGGTGAATGCTTTGGATAGTAAAGGATTAAGTCGACGGAATGAACATTTCGTGTCAAACATGTGTGTGATAACTGGAAACTTGTCGGGTTTCCTCTCCACGAGACATGGGAGCTTGTTGCAACTGAAGGGGTGGCTTAGGTAGAGTTACCGGAAAGCTCGGTACTCATGGTGTTCGAACGGGTATGCGCTCTGCGATGCTGTGGTATAGTCTGACCTGCAGCTTGGGAAACAACGCCGTTCCAGTTTGCACCGCCCTCAGCACTCGCTTTGTGCTCATCTGCGATGCCCTTTGATGCGTCGCTTTGTGCAGTTGGCAGTGATCTGGTCGGCGAGCATGGAGGCAGTGGGGAGGTTTGGGTGGCAGAGAAATGAGAATACTTCGTATCACTGGCAATAGGAAGGCAAGCGGAAGTTTTCAGTCCCGCTGAGAGTTGGGATGTTTGCGATGAATAAAACGGATACAGATATGTGTGTCCCATGGAAGGCGCAATTTGGTAAAGAGGTGGATTTGTGATTTGGCTCTGTACGATCACTGACTGAGTCGTCACTGGACTGGGAACATATACAGTCTGCAGCGGTGGAACATACGTGTACGCTCCTGCCGTTGTGACTGGAATTTGTTGCAGATGAGTTGTGAATGGCTGTGCAGCGTCGAAGCCCGATAAAGGCGGATCAATTTGTTGTGCATTATGCTTACTCGGTGACAAAGAATCGGGCTGAGAAACTGCAGTGGTGCTGAGTGATGCTGTGACTGGCAAGCCTTGGCTAACGTTCATCTGGATGGCTGATGAATGAGGCGACACAAGTGGTGGGCCCATCGGGGCTAGACTGACGAGGATGCCTCGATCTGGGAGATAGACCACTTGCGAGGATTGTGCATATGCAACAGGAGACAAGAATGCCGAATTGAGAGGTCCGAGCATTGGACTGTGGACAGGAAGATGCCCTGAGCCTGGTTCAACAATAGCTTCATCATGATCGTTAACCTCGTCTACAATATGCTGCGCTTCGGTATCACTTTCATCTTCAGGAATCACAGGCGCAGGCCTCTGTGGAGGTCCTGTTGAACGGTCTGTGAGCTTCACAGCACCATAATTTGCGGATTGGGTGCTTTGGTAGATGTTGCCCACATCATTAGAAAAGTTCGCGCTAGTCGCAGTAACATGGGCTTCATTAGCTTCAGGCGAGTCCGCAGGGGTCTTCGGAGCTTCGACACCATTGGATTCAACGCTGCCGGGAGAAGGCATCATTGTAGTCTGAGCGGAGTGCTGCACAACAGACCCTACTACTGTTGTCGGTGCAGGACTGAACATCGGTGCCTGCGTTGGGGTAGTTGTGCGCGCACCCCCTGGAGTGTGCACAAGCGCCGAATCGCCTGGAGTGATGGATCCAGAGAAGGTAGGTCGTGGAGTCGATCTCTTGCGCTCCATCCTGGTTGGGCGGTGAGACTTGAAGGTGTTCGCCACTTCCAAGGTGGGTGAAGCCTCGTGATGTTCTTGCTCCTCGCGGGAAGGTGGTCGGCGGGAATCCTTAGACGTCAGATCGGCAGCTGTACGAGCCTCATTTCCAGCGAAACGAAGGCTTACCGTCACATTTGGAGAGGGAGAGTTCGAGCGTCCGAGGCATTTTGAACGACTTAGGACAGTATTCTTCGCTGTGTCACTTCCTTGCTCGACAAGCGAACCAATCGATTTTGCAACCTCATCCTGTTTCGCGTGGCTTTCATCCTGGCTCGTTTCGATCTTGGCTGACTCTGCCACAGCAAGTGTGGATTGCACTCCATCACAGGCTGGGACTGTTGGCTGATTATCAGTATCACCAACTCCTTGCTCCGATTCCTTGACAGGGGGTAACCTTCCCGAACGTCGATCGACTGCGAAGGCAGAGTTCTCTTCTGGTAAGGAACTTGGAGTATCGGCCTCGGATGTGGAACCAGGGCCAGCAGATGGAGATCTACCTTCACCTTCATGGGAACGGAAGGATACGCTTTCTGACTTGCAATCCAGCTCTTCATCAGTTCGATTTGCACTGGAGGGCTCACCACCCAAAAGGCCCTGCCCACGGGTGTCCTCCTTGGGTTGCAATTGTTGCTGTGGCATGGAATTCAATGGGTATTGTGGAGGGATATGCAGGTCGGCAGGTTGCTGGAAAGAGTGTGTAAGAGGTTGATTTGTTTGTAGGATGAGCTGGTTGGATTGAGAATGTGAACGTTGCAAGGGATTTCCATGCCCCATCGCTTGCTGTTGTGGATGCGGGTCATGATAGGCACCATCATTCGGATGCAGGAGAGGCATAGGAGTAAGTGCATTAAATGCTGGCTGAGGCACTGGCGCCACAGTCGGCAGCACACTCGCCGGCAGCACCGATCCCTGCGGGGGCTGCGTACCTAGGAATTGCATATCCTGGGTAGCAGCGGATGTCTGCGATAGCTGATTGACTCCTGAGACGATGAAAGAGCCAGGGTGTTGTGAGACGATGCCAGGACAAGGATAGATCGCACCACCTGGTGAAACCGCGAGGAGCTGACCGCCAGTTGGTGAGGTCGGAATAGTTGCCGCAGCAAAGGCTGTAGCCACTGAACTCGCAGAATTGCCGAAATCCTGGGTAGCTTGAACTGGTGCTGCGGATTGCATGCCAGCGGTGGCTGCGGTCTCTCCAAGGCTAACTGTACCTACACCGGGCGCGCCCGGGAAAGCAAATGCGCCAACGTTTACGCCTGGACTGAACCCACTAACATAGATGGGATAAGGCCGGGACATCACCGCAGTGTTCGCTGTAGAGGTAGCTGGTGCTGTTGCAACAGCAGCCGCAGTCACAGCAGTTGCTGAAATCGATGCTGTTGCAGCTGCTGGTTGAGGAAGCTCAACATTACCCTCCGCCAAAACCGATTTGTCAACAGCAAGTGCTGGGCCCTCTACAACTGGCGACATTTGATATGCTGCCTGAGTAAACTGAGGAAGCATCGCAAATTGGAATGGAATTTCTGGCGACAGATACACCGAAGGCTGGCCCTGAATGGCCGAGAGCTGCTGCGGCGATACCGTGAACGCCGGAATTGTCGGGTAATTCGCAAGTTGTTGCGTGGGAGACGGCATTGTCTGTTCCTGGAGTCGAGACAGCTGCTCTGCGAGTGATGGGTCGACGACCGCATTCGCGGGAAGAGAATATAAACCCTGAGGCAATTGGTGATAAATGACCTGCTGCTGCTGCTGTTGCTGCTGTTGCTGCTGTTGCTGCTGTTGTGGAAGTCCTGCAGCAGATGTAATCAACGCGGGGTCTACTGGGGACTGTTGTAAATGCAACTGCAGCATTTGGAGATGCTGATGTTGGTACTCGTGGGGCTGTTGCAGCTGATGCTGCTGTGACTGCAGTTGTGCCTGTGGTTGGACGAGGATGGCATGCGTCTGCGAGGGCAACTGGTTGAGCGCGTAAGACGGTTGGTTAGATTGCTGAGGATGCAAGAGCTGAGGAACCAGTTGCACATATGGTGAATATTGTGGTCGAAGGATAACCTGCTGCTGGTGCTGCTGGTGTTGCTGGTGTTGCTGATGCTGGTGCTGCTGCTGCTGGTGTTGCTGATGCTGGTGCTGCTGCTGCTGGTGCTGCTGCTGGTGGTGCTGCTGCTGGTGCTGCTGCTGGTGCTGCTGCTGCTGGTGCTGCTGGTGCTGCTGCTGCTGGTGCTGGTGCTGCTGGTGCTGCTGCTGCTGGTGCTGCTGCTGGTGCTGCCGCTGCTGGTGCTGCTGCTGCTGGTGCTGCTGCTGCTGGTGCTGGTGCTGGTGCTGCTGGTGCTGCTGCTGGTGCTGGTGCTGCTGGTGCTGTTGGTGCTGCTGCTGATAGGGCGGCGTTGAGTGGGGTGGCATCTGCCGTGAAACAGACTTGGGTGAAGCCTGGGGCTGCGCGAAAGAATGGGGCGGGAACCCTTGTGCAGTCTGAAGTCGCTGGTTGCTTGCTCGGTACTCGGGATCCGCTGGCTCCGGGATCTTCGAACCTGTGGGGAACGGCGGTTGTGACGAGACTTCGGGCGACATATTGTGTTGATAGAATGGTGTCGAGGGCAATGATGGTGAAGTCTGATCCGGCTTCGTGATGGCTGCGGTCGATTGAGGGTCTGAAAAACTGGGGATCGCAGGAGACACCGCATGCCCCTTGTGTGCGTGAAACTGCTTGTCTTGAAGATGGGCTGGCATAAAGTTGTGAGACAGCGTCCCCAGAGGATCTGTTGGTGGAAGCGAATCGCTAGTTGCTGGTTCGGTTGTACTATAGTCAGCAGATGTGACAACATGTGGGGAACCCGTATGGGCGGACAAGGACGCAGCGTGCTGGGGCTCTGCTGTTGACGGCCTGGGGGGTCCTTGGTTTGTGGCAGCATTAGACGAAGCACGATTCGTACCCGAACTAACATCGCGTGCGAATTTTACAACAGCTGGCTCTGTTCCACCCGGAAGAACAACGTTGTGACATTTGTCGATTGCGATTCTAGCCGACTCTAGCTCCTTGAAGCGGACGAAGCCAATATTACGGGACTGACCGCGCACATCAAACAGGACTCTGCATTCTTGAATCTTACCGAATGAGGAAAAATACGTTTCTAAATCCGACTTCAGCCAAGAGTGAGGCAGACCCGCAACATAGATGTTGGATTTCTCACTCTCAGCCCTTAGGGCCACGGAATCGGTATCATTTTTCCGCGGTTTCGAGGCCAGCGTGACTTTGAGCACTTTGCCCTCATGATAAGTGCCATTCAGAGCCTGAATTGCCGCCTGAGCGCTCTCAGCCGTCTGGTACTTTACGTAGCCGAACGCACATTGAGTGTTTGAAACAGAGGTCTGAGACTGGCGATTCCGAATCACTTTGCACACTTCTAATGGGCCATAAGCATGGAAAAGGGCATGTAGGCCCCCACTGTCGATATTGGGTGGGAGGAACTTTACAACAAGACTACGATTGTCAGTTGATGAATCAGTTTCACTCACAGGATGAGTATCTCTCGCCTGTACCTGATGAGAAGCGCTAGAATCGACACTAGAGGAATGCGCGTGGAGAGTAGGATGAGGTGAACCATCTCGCTGAATATTGGTTGTGGAGGCAATATTGTTAAGGGTGTTTGGCGTCAGGGTACCAGCATTCGACTTGATTTCTGCTGGTGTAGGAGGTACGACACCAGCTGGATAACCGGGCATCCCTGTGGTGTCATATGACGCTGAACCCGCCGCGGTTGGCTGGTATGTCGAGGACGCCCTTTGAGAGTTGTCCTTCGGTGTTCTAGGCTGCCTGATTTGTCTAGACTGTCCTGATGAGTGTTGCGAGTGTGGATCTTTCTCTCTCTCGGAAGGATGTCCTGTCATCACAGTAGGAGCCATTGTACCAAGACTCGAGTTGTGTGCAGGTTGGGCGCTTCCAAGAGTTGGCCCTTGGTTGGGAGAGACAACCTGAGCAGCAACATAGGGTTGATGTTGCGACGAGCTCGGACCATCGGGTCCGGTGACAACAACAGGTGTGACAGCTGATCGCTGGCTGACGGATTTGGTAATGGATGATGTAGTACTCGCATTAGGTGCGTTACTAGCTAGAGTGGAAGTACGAATTGGAGTCACTGATGTAACAGGAGTGGATCGAACCATTGCGGGGTTAGAATTGGCTATCGGTAAAATGGAGGTACTTAGTGGCTGTGATTGGGCCTGGGAATGGGTTTTTGTTTGAGACTGAGGAAGCCCGGTCGATATCGCGTATGGCTGCGCGGAAATGTGTGCGTTTCCGTGACCGACGGGTCCATGGCCAGGGAGAGGGCCTGGCGCTTGTGTCTGAAACTGTGGAGGCAGCGGAATCGCAGTTGCTGCTGATGTTGATGGTGCCGCGCCTGGTAGACCACTCCGATGTGAACTTGGCTGCAACGCCGACGAGATGGACGCCGGTGCATTAGGAGGGAGTTGCGTGGCAGCAGGGTTCCGGACTGATGAGGATATTGACACATCATTAGTGGAGTTTGATCTAGGCTGTTGTGGTTGTTGAGGTTGAGCAGAAGACACAATTGGAGCCGTTCCTTGGGCTGCCGTTGTGGTCGATGTAGGGGGGACCGGTACTTGATTCGGGCTTGTGCCAGGGAAGCGCATTACAGCAGAAGCATTACTGGGTGTGCTAGACGCTGACAAAGGCGTGTACCCGGCCGAGCTCCTCCTGATGGATTGTTGATTGTGTTGTTGTGATTGCAGCTGGGCTTGAGATAAGAGTTGGGAATGAGATTGAGATTGAGATTGAGTTTGAGTTTGAGTTTGAGTTTGAGTTTGAGTTTGAGTTTGAGTTTGAGTTTGAGATTGAGATTGAGATTGAGATTGAGATTGGGATTGAGATTGCGATGGAGGCTGGGACTGGGATTGGGACGAGAATTGAGACTGTGGCTGGGGTTGTGAACGAGTGGTGTTCTTGTGCATTGTCAAGCTATTTGGGCGAAGGCACGTTTTAGACGTATTAAAAGGGAGTCTCGCTTCAGGGGCAATGCAAATGCGTTACCAGTACGGATGTCTCTCGAGGGTTGAGCCGAGTCCGGTCAGTGACGTGTTCTGTGAGTTGAACTCGATGAATCCCACTTGGCGTCGTGGCAGGGTTTGCGATGGCCTGCGTGCTCCCGTGTCTCTGCGTTAGGACTGGGTGCTAGTCCAAAATGGGAAGCCGACCTGCTAGTCCGCCTAGCGGTGGCTAGCTTCGAAGGGTATGAATCGCGTAAACTTGAAACTATACGAGTTGTTTTGTTCGCTGATTTGAGCCGTTGCGGTTGGATGCTGTGCAGATATAATCACCGATTTAAATTACGAGCACCATGTAGTACACCGTGAGTGGGCTCCGGTTCGGGTTGCGCTCGTTGCTCACCCGGAATCAGACGATATCAATGTTGTGTCTTGGTCCAATCCAAGGCTCAAAACCAGTGGCTTTTTCATCACCCCCTGTCCTGGAAACCGCCAACGGTGATACAAGGCGTCATTTTCCGGCACCGCCCGAGTGCAAACATCATGCTTGATCGCACTGAAATCTGCATGATAAAATTTTCCAGTGGCCTCTGCCTGCGCCACAGCGGCGCCAACTGCCTTGCTCATGTCCTTGGCCCCCAAACACTCGCGAGAGTTTTTGTGGCATGTCGCTCACAAACAAGTTACAGGAACTCGAGCTCTAGGCGGGACCGGGTGAGGGTGGATGGTTTCAACTCGACTCCTATTTCGACACCCCCGACTCGAAAACGAGCTGGAGTAACGAACCGTCGCACAACGGATATGTGTCTGAAACGGGCGGTTGCAACGAGTAGTGAAGAAAGTGGGTCTGATAGGCAGATTTGTCGTGTACTCCAGAATTGCTGGAATCTTGGCTCATCCCATGAGTCCGCCTAATTCCCTCACAAACCACAGACTTTAGCTGAGAGCAGAGTCAGATGAGCTCCAGGACACAGGCGACACCCGCCCCGGCTTCGCCTAAGCGAAGGTACGTTTGATAGATGAGACTTCAATATAGAGCTACAGGCCCGATCTTCCTGCGTGATTGCGTTCTGCATGAGACTTATGGATCCCTGTTTTCGAGGTGCACTCGAAGCTTCCAGTGTTGGGATGGAAGGAACATGGCGACGAAATGCATGGAAAGAATGAGAACGACGCATCTGGGTGACCAGCAAGTTACAGTTGTTTACTTCTAACATGAGAACATGTCAACTGGCCCTCTCATTAACTCTTCTAGTGTCCCAAGATACCTCACAAAGGCCGAGCAGGAAGAACTAGCGAGGCAGGCCCGGCTAGCTCGCAAAGAGCGCCAGCGACAAGAGGCCCTTCGACGACAACAGGAACTTGAAGAGATGCGGGAGCAAGAGGCCAGGAATGAGGCCCGAAGGCAATGGCTAGCATGTCTTAACCAGTTAGAAGCCGATGCACCAAAGCTCAGAGAGGACCCTTGGTTATTCGTAAGATCAAGCGACTTTGCACGAAGACTCATTGACGCACTCAAGATGGTATTAGATTCGTTCCGCGACCACCCTGATGATCTAGAGCGGACCAGTAGCTTGCTAAAGCTATTATTTGAGACATTCGTCGACCTTGCTCGTTTCGCAAAGAATCAACCCGGATTCTACATTGTACATCCTGAAACGGTCCAGGCCTGTGTGAAGTTGCTAAGCAGTGTAGCCTATAAGAGCTCAGACCGATCGTTGTTCCCAAGCATACTGATGCTCCTGCGCCCAACATTCGAGCGACCTCACTTGCACGGGATGTGGTTAAGTGCACAAATCGTGCCTGCATTGCTTTGCTGGAGTCCTCAGCCATCTGGAGATTGGGCTCCTAGCGACGACGCCTTATATCTATTCTTCAACACAATCCGACTCCTTAGTGCTACAGTAGAAGGACGAGCATACTTCCTCGCCCACCGTGAGTTCCAGACTGCTCTTTTTCTAGCTCGAGGAGTGATTGAGGGTCTCTCCCCTGAACAGCAACAAATTGCTATGACAGAGCTATCTGAGCATTACGCTCGTAAGTTGACAGAGCCCCTCTCTGACCAGGAAAGGTCTGCGGCTCTGGGTTTGGAGTAATAAAAGCAGAATGTGTGTATGATTGGGAGAGGTAAATCCTCTCAACAAGCAGAATTTTAGCTGTGGCAAAAGAAAGCGAGGGAAGCTTGCATCAAAAGAAATTGATAAGAGTGTATTTTTTATAAAAGCAATAGACTAACGAACTAGATTACATTGTGGCAAACGCATGTTACAACGTTGGTTGGCATAGAATAGCGACGCCGTTGAGGATCCAGTAGGATGCCTTCTGCTTGGAGGGCAGGTGGATCTCAAGGACGAAGTTCGTCGACTGACCAGTGGTCGATAGGACACCCTGGCGAATTGAAGTCTGGTAGACTGGGCAGGCATAGTCGCTTTCATTCATCGTGTAATTCTCCTTAGGAAGGAAGTGAATGACTGGCAACTCAGACACAAGTTCACCAACGTCGCTATCAACGATGCAATCGCTCTCAACATCCCACTTTGCACCCGTAGTGTAGAGACCATGCACATAGACACCATCTTCAGCGGGTGCCGTCAACTCGGAAGGATCAGAAGTGTTGGACTGGACCTCGAAGGAGAAGCTAATCGAGTCGATTGGGATGTGATAGCGACGTGCATGGGTCTGCAGGACGGCAGTGAGGAAGCCATGAACGAAGAAGAATCCAGGAAGCCAGTAGGACATAGGCTTACCATTGCGCAACCACGAACGAATGAACGCGACGCGATCGTTAAGATTCGCAGTCCATGTGGACAGATTCATAAGTGTGGGCGGTGCCTTGTCAGCCCAGAGCTTTGGTAGTTTGTTGTTCAGCAAGCTATCATACATGAGATCAAGATCCTCCGACATTACCACAAGACCCTTGATGGCTCGCTGCAGCTCGGTGAGGGAGACCCGCATTGTAACAAGCAAGGAGTTGTAACGATCGATCTCTTGCTTGAGGAATTCGTTGAGGGAATCGACTTTGACTTCCTCACCGTCGCCAGGAGCATCTTCGTCCACTGGCAACGTATTCGGTCCGGCTTCGCTGGCAATGTCAAGCAGGGCTGGCAGCTTCGACTCAATCGTTGCGGCGACTTCGAGAACCATGTCATCTGCTGATTTAATGGCAGCGCCACCACTTCCACCGCTTTCGATATTGCGGGGCTGAAGTGAGACGATAGTCTTGAACATAGCATCGGACTCCTGTGTGAGGAAGTTAATATGGGCATTCTGGTTCATGCCAAACACTTCAGGCTCTTCTGTCTCTGGAAGGACGGAAATGTAGTTCAAGTAGCTCTTCCATGGACCAATGGGTGGTGCGTAATACTTGCCAGAGTCGGAGAAGCGGTAGTCATCCTTCTCGATACTAGGAGTGAAGAACTTGGACAAAATGACCATAAGGCACCGTCGATCCCAGCTATCGGTGACACGACCACCGTAACAGATCTCACCACAGAGATAGGTGAGCGCGTCCCATGGTACATGCTCGTGTTGCGTCAGCATATCGCTGACGATCTTAACAGATGTGACTAGATCTGAATCGTTCCAGTCATAACGCTTGTTCCATCCGAGCGGTCCGAACTTGCGACGCTCTTGAATGGTCGCGTGGAAGAATGCCAAGCCGAACGCCAACTTCTTCCAAATGTGTGGTCGGGCATGTTTCTCGAGTTCCTCCTCTCGAATGACATTCGTGTAGGAACGAGTGAGGTTAGCCTTGATACCACGAGGAGGCTCGTTGGTAATCTTAAGGCCTCGCTGAAGCACCGAAACGGGGAATGTGGGGGAAGGCATTGAAGTGAGCCAGAGACGGAAATCAGGATGATCATCGTGGTCGAAAGTCTCAACAATAGCCTCGAGTTGTGGCATCCAACTGCTTGCGAGGTGACAGTTCTGGAGCAATACCCAGTTACCATTTTTCAGGGCCTCACGAATGAGCGTTTGTGCACGTTCACCCTGGCCTTGACCAAGCGAGAGGGTAAGGAGCTTGTGCTCCATTCCCCGATCCCTTGCGAAGCGGAACAATAGTTCGGATGGGTCCGCTCCCGAGCTAAGGACGAAGATGATTGGCGTGCTAGCATCTGAGTCGTTGTAAACATCCACGAGCGAGGTTGGTTTAGGTGTAGCAATGAGGCGGCCGACCTCGTGAGACGCAACGAACACGCGCGAAGCCATCTGCAAGTGTGGGAAGCGTGTAATCTTAATAAACAAGAGGCGCGCAAACGGAGAAAGCTCCTCAAACGGTGATGGAAGAGGAAGCTCAGACACTTCAGACGACTGGAGCCACTGTTGCCACTTACGATGCAAGTCAGGGTTGCGCATTGACGAGATCAAGCCAGAGAAGTACTCAGGAAGGACAAGCTCAAGCTTGTTGAGCTCTAGCCAGGTTTCTGGCGAGATCTCATCGGGGAATGGGCAGACAGGAAGTGGATCAGCTAATCCAGTGACAGTGGTACCACAACCGCGCACAAAAGTGTTCCAAGCGGCAGGAGAAACATCTCCGGTGTACCGCATGATTTGCATGACAAGCATAAAGGCGAAGATAGCCTTGTGGGCCTCGAAGAGACCTCGGCAGACGTTATTGAAGAAACCTTCGACAATCGTATCTAGCAGGTTTTGAACACGTCTAGGAACCTCTGGGCTTGGTGGCGCCTTGATAATGCATTGATTGAAGAATTTGACGAAGTAGTCAAGTGAGTATTGGTACATAGGATCAATCAGAGCAAGGTCGGCAATGACGAAGTAGATCAGTGAGCCACGCGTGGCCACCGGACGGTATTGACTACGAACAGCTTCAATCTCCTGCTGTGTCTGGGCCGAACGTGTCAATGCGGTGTCAAGTTGTTTCTTTGTGTTCTTCGCCTGTGTCAAGGTGTTAATCAAAGAATCGTCATCAAGGACACCACGCTTGCTTGTGCCGAGCGACTGAAGAATAGTCTCCTCAATCTTTGCAAGCTGTGCTTTCTCGTTTGCCATCGTAATGACAAGGTTGTTCTTAGTTTCCTCAATTTCTGGACTCTCATGGCGAACCACTTCCATCAGCAATTGATCCTCCAAGCACTGGCGAGTCACAGTCGCGTTGATGACCGTAACCTTGATGAAGACCTCGGGGAGGTAGTGAGGATTGGCCAATTTGGTTGTCATGAAGAGACGGAAGTTGTCATTGTAGGTGGGGCATGAGTTTGCGCCCAATCGAATGACTTGTCGGCCGGCTTCCACGAAGACCTGTCTCTGGAGCACAGGATCAAGTACGTTGTCGATGGTCTCGTTAATGTCTTCAATGAGCAGTGCGTGACCCATGGTGATCGCCATCTCGAGTATCTTAGTCAAGGCGGGGTCATTCATTCGAGTGACCAGCAATTGGCCTTGCGCCTGGGCCGCGGCCAATGCTTGAGTAACGCCACCCGCAGCTCCACTGCGCTGTGTCATCGATGGCACACTACCTGTGGCTTGCACCTGGCCGGTATTGCGTCCACCTCGACTTCCCTTTAGCCACTTCTTCGCCTGTCCTTGAGGATCGATGAGCAAAGGCCATCGTCTTGCCTCCATGGCGTAGATTGCCGACTCGATTGAAACATCATCGGAAGGTAGACCATCAATGCACCACTGACGAATTGCGACGGGATCGCCGAGGACATTCTGAAGTGAGAAGTTGGCAGACACCGGAACTTCGGCCAAACGCAAGTTGGCGAGCCACTGAGCGATGAGTGCGCTTCGATAATCACCAGTAAACGGTCCAGCGTAACTCACACATGCAGAGGCCACGAAGGCATCTCCGACCAAGACATTCAATTGCGCCTTGAGCTTGTCGGCGTCCTCACGCCAGCGCTCAGATTCATCAGCGAGCAAGTCCATAAGCTTAGTTGCACGGCTCAGACGCGCGCGTGCCTCATCAGTACGGCGCTGCAGCTCATCACGCTCGGCAACGAGTCGCGCAGCTTCGGCCTCCATTTCGCGGACATACTTCTGGACGGCCTCAAGCTTTTCACGTTTGATCCTAAGTTCTTTCTCGGCCTCCTCCTTCTGGCGAAGAAGCATTTCTGCGCGCAGGCGTTTGGGCTCATATTCACGCATTGCATCATACAAGCGTTGGTTGCACTTCAGCCAGTTGAAGATGAGCTCGCATGTAGTAGAAATGTTCCTCAATGGGCGGCCTTCAAGCTGACGGACGATCTCATCCACCTTGCGAATCTGTTGCGCGTTGGGTGTAACTTCCATCATTCTGAAGATTAGATTCGGCGAATTCATAACTGTCTTCTGATCTTCATTAGGACGTGCGACCAAGATACCGACCGCTTCAACAACCAGTCGAAGCTCTTCATGCGAGTGGGCGGTACGACGCATGTCCGAAATGTCTGCGGGCTTCAAGCTTGCAAGCTGAGCACGAGTTTGTTGAACAACAGCAGCAACAGTGTCTGCAACGACTTTCGCAGCCTGCTGCTCGGCAGTCGTCTCGGCAGTCTTCTGCGAGACCTCTTGTTCTTCCTTGGCGACAGCTGCCTCAACCTCAATTGCCTTACGCTTTTCAATTTCGACCGCCTTGGCACCTTCATCCGCTGCAATCAACTTCGCCTCCAAATCAGGCTTAAGTTTTTCAATCGCAGTTTGGAGCTCACGAACCATATCTTTCGTATCACGCAATCGGCCCAAACCAGTCTCGAAGCGCTCGTATCGAGACTCAAGTCGAGTGTAGAGACGAGCAAACATGGACTTGAATAGATTGAGCATATCGATAAAGGACTTCGGTGTGGTATAAACGTGACGACGCTGCTCCTTCATGAAGCGATCGGCTGCCGCTTCAACAGCGCGGTGAACTTCCATGCTTTCAGTGGCCAGAGCCTCGGCAATTGCGGGATCGAGCTTGAGCATCTTATCGCGGAGGATAACTCGGGCGACAGACAGCAAAGCTTCCTTCGGCCATACAGTGAACCAGTCAATGGTGCAGCAATTAATGAGTGATGGGAACATTCGGCAACGTCTTCGGAAACTATCACCAACAGGCGAGAGGCAGAGAACGATGTGCAGGTTGTCACGCACACGCTGGACGAAGAGCTCGTAAACTGCACTACGGGTTGTGGATAAGCCCTTTTCAGATGCATAAGGAGTTAAATCATCTACAATGGCCTGGATATCATCCTTTTGGAGGAGATCTGGCACCTCCCCGCTGTTAAGAAGGTTGTTAATGTCCTCCAAGAATCGCTCATCAACGATATGCGACTCTGTGAGCATAAGTACGACACTCTTCGCGTCGCGTCCACCGGCGGCGCGCAACACTTCCTTCAAGAACTCTTGGAAGTTCGCGTACGTGTAGTTAGCGCTCACTTCTGGTTGTCGGCACTCGTAGTCAGCCAGGAACGCGGCAAGCCGGCATAACGACTGCTTACCTGAACCACCAACACCAACAAGCATAGCGTTGCCACGTGGTTGGCGAATGATTCTCGTAATGCGTGCGATATGCTTGACGGCGTCATCGAAGAACACGAGATCGAGTTTGTACGCGTTGTTCCTGCTGCCGCCTGCATTGAAGTCAATCAACCTGTTCTCAAGCGTGGAGATGAAACGACCCGCATCGGTGACCTCCTCATAAAGTCGATCATCATCGTTGAGGAGGTCCGTAAACATAACGCCAAGTCTTGAAGCTGGGGATGATGTGCTTTGGGCAGCGGGGCCGCTAGGTGGTACAAGCTGCAAAGCGTCTTGACGTCCTTCGGGGCCGAAGTTACGCTGGAGCATGTACATGATCTTCTGCGCACACCAGCGCTTGTCGGTATCATCGACAAGGCGATCTTCGAAGCAGCGTTGTACTTCGTGAACCCACAAGCGCACCATGGCCTCGGGAGAAGTGCAGGAAATTGGCTTGACATTCAAGATACCCTGGAACACCTTGCTTACATCTCGGAGGTTAAACGTGTAGTGGGACTTGGCGGGGGTCGGCAACATCTCCTTTGAGATCGTCAGATACAACTCGATGGTCGATGCAACAATCGGCTCACACATGCGCGAAAGCGATTGCTTGAAACCTTGCTGAATCCATCCAGAGTAGATGGAGGAGAAGATTCGCTTCATAGCAGCCTCGCTGGGGGTAGGAAGCGAGAACATAGAGAAGTGGCGAACGAAGCAAGGTGTTGTAGGTGAGCGACCACCACCTGGGGGAGCCGCCGAGCAGAGCACAGAGAAGTTGTGCAATGTCTTCCATACGAAGGTCTCCTCGTGATCATAGAAACCTCGGTAATCAACGATCTGGCGCAAAAGTTCGACAGGAGGCTGAGCACCATACTTGTCCAAGGCGGGCATGTTCACGTCGTCGACATAAATGATGAGCCGCTTGTTCTGAGCTGCGCCAAGGCTCGAAGGTGATAGCTTGATGACACGTTGTTTGATCGACTTGAGAGTCTTGCCACAGCTCGACTGTGCTGAGAATGCAATCGAAAGGGGCTGGAAGTCAAGTGAGCTTGCGATATACTCACGATCCTCAGCTGTAAACGTGCGGGCAGTGCCGGTTCCTTCGAGCGCATGGCGCCCGTGGCCAATTTGAATAACGCCATGGAGGTGTCGCAGAGACTCGTCCTCATAATTGCTGCGGATATAGCCTGCAAAGTCCGCGTATTTAGCGAACATGTCCTGAAGGATCACTGTCTTACCCACACCTGTCACACCAGTAAAGAACACTGGATCTCCATGCGCAAGCAGGAGCTGAGCAAGCGAGCGGAATCGTACAGTGTCTACCGTAGGTACGAGGATCTGGAAGTAGGGGACATTCGCGTTGTAGTAGAATGGAAGGAGATCTGCATCCCAATGGCGCCATGAGCGATCATTCAAGTCAATCACAGCGTCGTAGAACGAGCCAGGCGGCTTGACATGCAGGAAGATGTCTGAAAGTCGCTTCGAGAATGCAGCTTGCGCTTCTTCGTTCAATGCACCACCAATACCCCAGGCAACCGCGAATGCGAATACCATATCAATGATAAGACGCATATGATCGAGTTCTTGACCCCACACAGGAGCAAGGCTGGCATTTGCTGCAGCAGTACCACGACGCGTGTCCAGATCGAACTCACCGTCACCGGATCCGTGCAGTTCACCTGATTCTTCATCACCAGCCTCGTCATCCTCATCGTCAGCATCATCCTCGGCCATGCCTCGGCTTTCGGCACCAGGTGCGGCTGCCGGTGTTGCTGCCGTAGTTGCAGCGCCGGCCTTGCTCTCTTCACCCGAAGTCGAAACTGTTTGAGCAGCAGCTCGCGCCATTGCATCGCACTGGCGAGTGAACTCTGCTTGCTCGAACACCTGACGTGCGCGGGCCAGTGGATGAAGGAAAACTTCCATAAAGCGGCAGACTGTGGCTACGCGATTGAGATCTGTGACCGGAATGTACTCTCTATCCTTCATGGCGTTTACAATCTCAAGTAGCATATCGATTTTCTCTTCGAAAAGGCTCATGATGTAGGTCTTCACTTGAGGAGACAGGTAGTCAAGTCGCGAAATCCATGTGCGAACGTAGGGCAACACGCCCATATCTTCGGGTGTAATGTACACCATACCACATCGAGAGACTGTCGCAGGCGAAGCCTTCGAAAGGTCCTGCACCTCGAAGAGGATACGAAGCTGATGAGAGAGCTTGATACGTGAGTTGTTTGCTAGCGTCAGTGTCATGCTATCATCAAGGACAGTGTTGAGATCTTCGATCCACAAGGCATCTACAGGACCGTCAAAGACAATCCAGCGCTTGTCGTTGTCCTTCTTGCTCATCGCGTCGATAATCAGCTGACTCGCAAGACCGTTGTTCCATTGTCCTGTAAGATCATTCGTGTATCCGAAGAGCTCTTGACCAGCAACAGACTTGGGATTCAGTGCGAATGTGTGGACCTGATGGAAGCGGTCATCCTTCGGACGTTCACGATTCAGGCGCGACAGAGCACTGGCAAGCGTCCTCCAGCAGGTAGTCTTACCACCACCGGTGGGGCCAACGACCATGGCACCAAACCGAACATTAAATGTATCGTGGAGTTGAACAACCTTCAGGATGAACTTAGGCACCTTTTGCAAATTGCTGGACTCAAGCACCTTGGCAATCGAGCCTTCTAGGATCGAATTATCGACCTCAGGCAGCTTGTTGTCTGGGAAGAGGTCCTGGACGATTGCGTTAAAGAGGGGGAGATCGGAGGAGATAAACTTGGGTACATTGCTATCGCGCATCGCACGAATAAGCAAGGCGCTTTCGTCCGCATGGGGTTCTGCACGTTTCAACGAGCCTGCCATGGTAAGAACCGATTTCAGCGCACGCATACCGAAATCGTAGTGGTCTTGCTGTGACAACTGTTCGGACGCCAACTTGTAGAGCTGGGTCATCTTCAATGACAAGGATGTGGCATTTTCGAAGCCGTTGGAGAACAAGAGGTTTTCAGCAATCATTCGGTAATCTGGGACCATCATCGAGACGGGACGGAACAGCACCTTAAGGTTATCAGGAAGCTCAGTACGTCCGGCATAATCGGGGTTCATTGTGACCATGACACCATACTGGCTATCTTGATTCATTTCGAGGGCCACGTCCTGGAAAACGAATGTGGTCTCTTGCGCAAGGAGTGCCTTTCGGATCTGAAGCAGTTGCTGAGCAATAACTGACAGAACTTCAATGTCAATACGGTTGAACTCATCCATACACAACCATGCACCAGACACGATGCCACCGACGAACAACGATTGGGTAAGTTTCGCAGTCATACGCTCGTTACAGTTGGTAACAATGCAAAAGATACCCAGAGTCTTGGCCAAGTCCTTAACGGATTCGGTTTTACCTGTACCTGCTGGACCTGCAGGAGAAACACCGTATGACAGATGTAGAGCGCTGGTGACAGTAAGCCAGCATCGATCAGTCAGTGGAGTAATGACCAGTCGACTCGAAACGCCCACATATTCATAACCGTACTTCATGGTGGCATTGGCCTGGTTGATCTTGACGGATTCATCATCCAAGTAAAATCGTAGCTGTTGTTGCCATTGGAAGTCGTGTTCATTCTTAACACCGTTGTCGATCAATTGCTTTGTGATATCTCGGGCATGCAGATCCGTCGTGATGAGCGCAACGATCTTCGCGCGATCCAGAGGTGACAGATTCGAGCGAACGATGCTCGTGAGTTCCAGGAGATTGCGAACTTGCCTCTTGTACCAGTCCTCAAGTGACTTGCGCTCGTTATTGCGGTTGCGCAGAGCCACTTCCGTTTCGAAGCTCCAGTGCACCTGAACGGCCGTCATAATGGCTTGAGCAGGGTGCTGCATGATCCATCCTCGTCGCTCTGGACGATCCTCACGAGGATGGGACTTGATTGCCGCGACGATGATGCGTCGCAGGGTCTTGACCATTTCACTGCGCAAGTCGGAGAGCCAGTTTTCGACCGATCTTACCTTCACTGGCGTCAGGACATGCACATGTTCGCCCTCTCGTGAAACGAGGGTGGAGATTTGACCGGCTTCGTTGAGCTGAACACGAACAATGTTATCAAACATCTTGTTAAGGTAGTCCTGAATCGATTCAAAGTTCTTCTGCAATGATAGAATCTTGATCAACTCATCATCAGCGATGAAGTAGAATCGACTGAAGTAGTTGCGCTTTGCGCGCAAGTACTCCTCAAGACGCTTAGCAACTCGTTCAAGACGCTCCAAACAGTCTTCGAGGATCTCCTTTAAGTTCGTGTAAGTGTCCACAGCCCGAACTTCGGGGTGATCGGATGTGCGATTCATCACCTGGACATACATTTTGTGTGCCTCTTCAAACAGCAGATAGTCCTCAGGGAGGTTGCGGGCAATGTCTGGTGACGAGAAGATGGGCTCAAGGTACATCCACTTGCGTTGGCAAACCACCCAGACCTCCAATGTTGCCTCAAAGTGGCGGAGACGCTGATCTAAGTTCTGGGCCTCTGCACGGATGTTTGTAGAGAAATGTGAACCGAGAACACTACTTACAGTGATCAGAGCATCATCAAGCGCAACACGAATATCGGTAACATCTGCCAAGATTTCCAGGCCCTTTTGTCCTTTGTAGGGAACCAAGGGGAACTTGAGGTCGTTCCACATGCTCTGGACACGAGTAATCTGGGCCTGTAGAATAGCTTCGTTGCGAGCCTTGACAGCGACATTGGAAATGGCTTCCGCATGTTCAATCGCACCCCGGTCAAGCAGGATTTGAATGGTGAGATCAGCTTGAATAAGTTGAGACAGGCTCGGTGGAGCACCGCCTTGTTGCAGCATGTGATGAGGTGTGTTTGGCATCGCGGGCATCGGCAAACCCAGGATCTTAATAAGCTCTTCCCAATGTCGATTCAGAAGCGCGGGGTTACGAAGATCGGAGACAATGGGGATCATGGCTGCCAATTCACCAACTTTCTCGCGAAGCTGCTCCACGGGAGGGCAGTCTTGCATGTGGCGTCGCGCACGGCTGCAAATCTTTTGGTAGCGTGAGAGACTCTTCGTAAGCTCTGCAATGTCAAGATCCGGGAATTTGATTGTGGTGTAGGATGCCTTGAATGAATCCCAGTCTTCGAGAGCACGCCAGAGGTCAAGCTTGATATTCACGTCTGTGCGGACCTCACGCAGCTTCTCGAACTGATGGATCTCCAGACCCAGGGTGTCCTGATATTCGTGGAAGGTCTTGATCTTCGTTTCCACCTCGCTAAGCTTGAAATCGGCTCGCTGGAGCAATTGTATAACATCTCCAATGCGAGTAGGATCGTATACCGAGACTGTAGGGTCTGACGCAGACAGGTGAATAGCGCCGAGCTCGTGCTCGAACTGAACCTTCTGCTTGTTGAGTTCCTCGGAGTACTGCTCTGAGCTAGCCTGCAGCTTCAAATCAGTAGCCTGGAATGCAGACTTGAAGTTCTGGCGCATGACCTGAAGGCGATCCCATGCGCTTCGTTCCGCTTCGCCGAGACGGATTTGATTGTCTGACATGAGTGATTGAAGCTCATTGATGAAGCGGAATCGCTCGTCGGTTTCTTCCTGCGTCTTGGCGATGTCACGCATGTGACGCAAGACTTCAACGTATTCGTCGACATTGGTCGTGGGCTTCGTGATCTGGGCATGACGCTCATTAGTGTCTGCCAGAAGAGCCTCACAGTTCTGGCGGAAGATTTCAGGAAGCATGCGACATACCTCCTGGCGACGTGCACGAGGCGAAGGCTCGAAGGTCTTCTTCAGTCGACTTGTGTCAACATGAAGAATACCAAGGTCTGTGGAAATGCGCAAATGCTCGAAGTCTTGAGCCTGCTTCTCGAACTTGGCAATCAAATCTGCAAGTACGTGTGGAGGGGACGAACGAAGCGCATCAACATTCATGGTCATGTTTTCACGGTGCTTAGCAGCGGCGTCGGCAAATCCCATCGCATACTGTCCAGCGACCTTGAATGCATGGATAAACACACTGTTGAGGCGCTCCTTGACTTCCTCAAACAGAGGGTTCTCCAGGACTAGACTGAGAGCATTAGATTCTTGCGCATCTGCATCACCGGCTTCGCTGCGCATACCAGCTGCGTAATCCTTAAACTGCTCGTCATACACCATACGTGGTTGGTTCATCACAGTGGTGATGGCCTGGTGGAGATGGTAGTCGATAGCATTAAGGAAATCGTCAAGTGTGGGCGAGAATGTCAACTCGCCAGTCGACTCAACGTATAACAACTCGACCCTGAACAACCCCGTTTCCTGTTTCTCTGCGTTGCGGCGCTTGCGGGCTGCGGCAACAGCAGCAGCAACTGCGGCATAGCCATAGGGCTGCCGACCGTGGTTTGCTCCGCCATGAGCCGGAGGTCCGTGCAGCATCGATGCAGTCAAAGGATCATTAGGATCCAGATCCGCGCGAATGTCCGCAGAGGGGATTGAGGCGGGTGGCTTTCGATCGAGGATTCGCAGCAAATCGTTGGATCGATCTAGGCACAGGGCCACCATGGTATGAATAATGTGGAAGTCAGCTAAGCGAATGAACTTGCCCAACTTCTTGTACTTTGTGCGTTGGGCAGCCTTTTCAGCTCGGGTGATTCGTGAAAAATCATCTCCTCCAGCGGCAATGAGTGCGCCGCCGACTTGTGATGTACCACCACCCATAGTTCCGAATCCTGACGAGTTCGCAAGGCTACCAAAACCGGTTGACACCTGAGAGATCGAGTCAAGCTCACCAAGCGCCATGCTGTGACCGTCCTTACTCTCTAGATCCCTCGTGGCTGCGCTGCCTCGGAAGCCGTTCTCGACCAAGAACTGCCGCATATCACGATCACAGGCCGTCTGCACAATCATACGCACTTGGTGGTTAAAGCGTGCAAGGTGATCCGCGAGCTGTTCCTGTTGGCGTAACTGAGTTTGAACGAATTCATCCAGCGATTGCGTCGACTTGGTGTCGACCCTGATCAACACCCATCTGGAGACCTCCCAGCAGAGTGACTTTAAACGCATGAGGGAGTCACGCAAGCAATTGTTCAAAATCGCGACGTTCTCCTGCAAGTACTTGCTCGCCTTTGCAATCTTCTGCTTTCTGATCAACTTCTTCCAGAAATAGAATGCTTTCCATGCACGGAATTTCCGGAAGAAGGGGATTTCCATCATCTTAATGTAGAGGAAGTACTCGCGCTCCCATTGCTCCAGGGTGCAGAAGTCCGTACCACGTTGATAGAAGTGTGTCACACCAGCGCGAGACATGGTGTAATAGTTGTTAGGGTTGATCTCGTTGTGTTTGACAATGGTCAAGTTGTAGGGACCCTTGGGGTTGAGATACACAAACTCTTCTGAATACGGACTCTCCAAGATCTTGTCGATAAACGAGAATGGTGACGTCAAGTATAAACCATACTCGCGGAGTCGCTTTTTGTGTGCAATACTCATTGCATTCGCGGATGCACTCAAAGTCGATAGCATATCCAGCTTCTGTCCCTTCAGGGTTGGGGCTACGTCTGCACCGTCTGTCTCTGCATTAGGATCCGAACCCTGACGTGATGGTACTCCTAGTCGGGACGAGCTGCCATCGGCTGAACTACCACCTGCGCTCGAATCTGGACGGTTTCGAGCGAGATGATATGTGCGCCCGGCTCTGCTAAAGAGTCGATACTTAGACTGAGTTGGACTATCGCCTGAAAGCTCCGTGGTGATTTTCTCAAGGGCTTCTTTCGATGTTGGCAGTTTACCCGTCCTGGATAGATCCACCTTTACCTCAGATGACACAGAAGTTGCCTCAGACAGCGCTGCTGGCCCGGCTGCCTGACCGGCCTCAGAGAGTGTTCTCAAGTTAAGTCGCGAGCCCAGAAGCGGGTGAAGAGGCTTTGGAACTCCAACAGGCGCCGGAGGGGGTGGAGTGGGCCCGTGTAGCGACTCGAGCGAGATCAGCAGCCTGTCCTTCCCCAGGCTTGGATCAGCTCCGGGTGCGGTTTTCTGTCGAGCGTTCGTTTCGCTGCCATTTGGTCCAGTGGAGAAATGTGCGGTAGACGAAGCGCCTGCGTGGCTATAGTTTGTTGCGATGACCCCGGGCTGAAACTTCTGACCTTGTGAACGGAATAACCTGCCCAACAGGAGCTTCTGGTCGAAGCTGGGCGAAGTTTGCTCGTGTTTTGCATCTTCGTCCGAGGCCACGGGACGACCCTCTGCGCGGTGTAGGCTGCCAGAGGGCTGCATCCTGCGTTGTCTAGACAGAGCAATGGTGGAAAAGCGGGTGTGTACACGTGAGACCGTGAAAGCAACGCGAAAAGCCTCTCAATGGAGTTTAAATTCGGGGAACGAAGAAACGGTCGCTTGGAACAAACGGGAAAGCGCAGGTTCGAGAAGCCTAGGCGGGGTATATATAGGATACAATGAATCACGTATCTAAGGTGTACAGTTGTGTTGAATTATTTCATTCACGCACCAACGGTATCCCCGGTTTTCCCTTCGCTTATCCGTCTACTTGCCCGCCTCAGCTTTTTCAAATTTTTGCCTCGAGCCGGGGTGACGGAATAGGGAATCTATTTTAGCCTGAACAGGCTAAAATCCACTGTCTGCCATGGTACCAGCACTCTGCACAGACACATGCATGGTGGGAAGCGATTCGAGGCAAAGGCAGTACGACCCATCATTCCTCATGTACACATACAAGGTTTAAACAGTGGCTATATACATTGAGAATTTATTAACAGTTCGAAAAACGGTCTGCGAGGAATCAAAAGAGAGCAGACTTTCGATAAATTGCATCTGTCTACGGGTTACACCCACTAAAATAGCAGGTTTTGAATGCTCGTTATAGTCTTGGGCAGAAGAAAAGAATCACTCATCTACCATATAGCGCAAGGGGAAATGGAATTTGCCAAAGTGTGTGGAAGCACAGCAGGGTTCTGGACCATTGAAACCCAGTGGCTCTCCTGTTGGGCCATCGACCTTGGGCCCTCGCCATTGTAAGACGCTGCCGGAAGAGGGTTTTGGGAAGCGCTTATTGCAGCATGGGAAGTAAATCTCATTGCCTTGAGCAACTGGGTTCATCTTGTGGTACTTACACAAGTGACGACCTTTTGCTTCCAGAATGTCTCTGAGGCAGAAGGAGATGCCACAGCGCCAGCATTTGCGTCTCGCCGCTAGAGCTTCATTGCGAGTTGCGTGAATCTCAAATGGAGCAGAGGGCACTGTGACATTTGTTCGCTTCTCAAGTTTCATGCCAAAGATCATATGCTCAGTGTTCAGCCCAAACTTTTGGTCCTCGCTGCCAGGAGGTCCAACGTTCAGGATAACATCTACTCGACCCTGCGTGTCAGCCCAGCGTGCCAAGGCCTCGCCAGGACCAAACTCATCAACCTCAAACCCGACGTCAGCACCTGCGAGTAGTGCGTTCCCGCTTTGGCGCCGACGGCTGAGAATAAGAGATCCCAGACCGGAAGTTGTGGCCTGTTCACGGTACTCGGCTAACTGGCGTTTGATATCTTCTGCCCGGGCTTTAACCGCTCGCTGTAAGTCTTGGTGATCCTTGAGCTCGGTATTCAGTGCCATGGCAATACGACTGCTCTGTTCAAGCTTGAAATTCTCAAGTTCTTGGCTCGTAACAGTAACAAAGAGTTGGCCCGTCACGGGATGCCTGAGAGTAAAATCACGATCGAAGACACGCTCCGTCCTCTCATGATCGTGAGCGGCCCATGCCTTGGCAACACGGTGCTTCACTAAATCAATTGTCATGGTAGGTGTGATTCGGATAGGAACGATAAATAGAGGGGGTGCCATGCGGCCTCGTCTCTTACCACTGGGCCGGTTGTCGTATACACGAAGCAGGAGGATACTACGATCCGTCTTGCCCGCTTCGCACTCCTTGATTTGCACCGGCGTCTCAGGCATGATTTGGTTTGGATAGAGACGCCAACCTCGAGGACGATCACTGGGTTCAACTTGACCATACGCCAGCCGCTCTTTCGTGTGCTGAGCAACTTTACGTGACTCAGGATCATCAAATTCAAAATCCGAATCTGCGTCATCATCGCCAAATGCAGCTTCAACCTCGGGATCCGCCTCGGTAGCCTCGGCTTGGTTCTTTGTGAAGGCCTCGTAAGCTTGTACAAGAGATGACGTCAGGCTCTCAACATTCATAAATTTCTGCTCTTGAGCCTCCGCTTGGTGCTTCTGCTCTCGCTCTCGTTGTATGCGAATCGCGTCTAGAATAGTGAACGCAATCGGTACCGCAGGAGCGCTACCGCCCGCATGGTCAAGCTCATACTTGGAGCAGCCAACCGGTTCGTCTGCGAGTTTTCTAGCCTCCTCTGCATCCGCGACTGCATCCTCGGGCATCGCTTTGCTAATTGGAGAGACACTACTCTTGGTGTTCTGGAATGGCTTCTTGCACACGTTACATATTCGAACGATGGTGCCATTTTCAACCGTAGTGCGCCATTTGCTAGCGAGCTGTGCAAGCTGCTGTAGACCTGCTGTATCCGTAGCAGCTGGTCTTGGCAAGTTGTCACTGAAGGTGTGAAGCACAATATCGACCTCACCCTTGAGCGAAAGCTCCTGATCCAGGTCCATGGTGTTGTTAATTGGAGCGAGCGACAGCGCCAGTCTAGGATCAAGCTCGCTGCTTCGTCGTGAGCTGTCAGGGTTAAGCGCCTTGAAGCGCTCAACCAGCGCGGGCCATATCTTCTCTACCCAGAGCGCTTCGTGCTGCTCGTCATCAGCTCCAACGTCCTGGGTGATGGTGAACCAAGGCTTGTTGCGCACCCCAGAGGCATCCACGCGCTTAAATTGTGACTGCACTGAGTCAAACACGTGAATAGTGAGGCGCTTCATCTGGCTTCTCAGGATTCTTGCTCGTGTCTCGAGAACAGTACGAATGGCCTCAGCTCGAAGCACAGCCGATTGTCTTCGATGCTGCGTAGCGAGTTCCATTTGACGTAATCGAGCCCGACTCTCAAGCGCAGCACGTTGCGCAAGCCGTTCGGGAAAAGTTAGACTACGCAATCGCACTGGTTCATCATATTGAACAATGCCCTCGTGTGGTGTAGGAGCGCATCGTCGGTCCCTAATATCGCGAATAACCTCAGGATAGGGAAAGTCGGCTTCAATATTCAGAACCTCGCTTTCCGGTTCTGTCTTGCTCTCGTCTCCATCCTTCGTCTCTTCCTCGTCATCCTCGTCGTAGTCATCATCCTCGTCATCGAGGTCCTCTGGAAGACCTTGTGAATCATCGTTCTCTTCTCGTAGAGAGGTCAAGGTATGTTTCATCTTGCGTCGCATGCGTTTGCGCTCCCGATATCGCTTGTCGGCCTCCAGCCGCTTGTTCTCATCTTCATCATCACTGATCTCGTCTGCCACACCTTCCTTCGCCCATTGTCGCTTCGTCTCCTGTGGTACGACGGGATATGTTGGTACCCCTTGGATGGCATGCTCGACATCAGCCGACAGTGGTTTCCTGGGAGGAAGCGTGAAAGGTGGGGCACCGCAGCAGGGGTGAATTGGCTCAGTATTGGGCTTCAACGAGATGGCCTTCTCAGGATGTTTCGCGCACGCGCGAGAGTTGTTCTGATCCTCGCTGAAATATTTGTTGCAATGTCTGCAAACCCGCAGCAGGCGACCCCGCTCCTGCGGTGGGCAGTGCTCGCTCCACATAACATTCATTGTGTGTGGCGCGAGAACCAAGTCAACGACCTGCACGAGCTTCTTGCCATCTTTGCCCTCGAAGATTTGAGGGAATGCAGCTCGACGAATGGCTCTGCGAATCCGAGATGTGAGCGCACCTGAGGGTGTTTCTGGGTTGTTATCGTTAGAGCTAGTGTCGGTTCGGGGCGATGGGTTAGGCTCGTCACGAAGTGTGGTGGAACCTGCGTTTGGATTAAGTGGTAACGCGAGAGATCGACGAGTTGACCCACTAAGACCAAGTGCAGATACAGCCTCGCTGAGGAGTTGTGCTTCGTTGCGGATAACTTTCTGTGCCATTCTTCGCGTCCGATCTGCTGCCCGTTTGGTCAGCTCACTTACATCTAAACGCTTGGGACAGATCAAAGGCTCGCCTAGTTGATCCCAGCCGTAGCGATGAGGATAACCTCGTAGAGCATGAACCTGCTCGGCAGGAGTGGGCAGGTGCAAGACGAGCTCATCCATCGAGCTCAGCACGACGCCTGTTGTGGGATGTGCGAGGCCAAACAGTTCATTGAGCTGTTTCGCGACCTGTTTTTCAATCTCAGCCGGAGTGGAATACGTTGGTGTTTTAGCAGCACTCGGAGGAGGGGAAGCCATGGCAACACTACCTCGCCTGGCGGGAGTAGCTGTCGGCTGCTTGGGCTTTGGACTAGGCGTCATGGACGAGGACTGCTGGGGTGGGGCAAGTGTTGCGGAAGACGCTGCAGCCGAAGCACCAGAAGAAGTGGGAGATGATGGGTTGGGGATTGCCAGACCCTCCAACCCAATCAAACTCAAGCTTCCTCTCCGATGGAACTTTTGCACAAGCACACTGGAGGCTGCAGCCTTAGCCGTACCCTCGAGCATCTGAGCGGTGGCAGAAGTCACAGGCGTAGCAGGTCCAGACGATCCAGCGACGGATGCTGTGGGTGAACTGATGGGAGTCAGCCCAAAGGTAAACGCGCCGGTTGATTTTGAGCCCTGCGAAGAAGTACTGGCCGGTGTCGGTGCTGGACCTGGAGGAAATTTCGGTTTGTAGGTACTCGATTCACCGAGCACGGCAGTATACGGAACGACCTGATTGGCAACAAGCTTGCTCAAGTGCGTTACAACACGATTCCAGACCTTCTCCTCGAACTCTTTTTCGGGATTCACCTCGTATGAATCAGAATACCTCGGGATGGTAAACGCCATAAGTGGTGGAGCATCGGGATCGTCTCGTCGATATGGTGTCTCATGACCAAACACCTGAATTCGAAGTTCAACATCGCGCTTTAGGATCTTTCGGCGTGGAAGTGCGTCCAGGTTCATGTCGCCTCCCCTGCGCGAGGCGACCAGGTTCCTAACACTCGAGAGACCTGGAGGGAGCTTTCCGCCTTGGGTTGGGGATAGCGTTGCGGCAGCTTCTTCCGAAACTGCACCAAGCAAAGCGTGCACTTCAAGCACAGTGGATGCTGCTTCGACCTGACGTTCACGAGCAGCCTGTACACGGGCCTGGGCCTGAGCTGCTGCTTGAACTGCCTGGGCCGCCTGCTGCTTTTCTCGTGCGAGTCGCTCTTCTGCCGCTACCAGATCCATCTTTACACGTTCGGCTTGTTCACGCGCGCGTCGGGCTTCTTCTTCCTCCCGAATACGAGTCTTTTCGTATTCAGCCAGCATAGCCTCGGTCGTGATACTTCCTCTTCGTCCACGCGCTTGAGCCGCACGCAGCGCTTCTTGGAACGCTGCCTTGGCAGTTTCTGCTTCACGCTCTTCAACTGCTGCTCGTCGCGCTGCAACCTGAGCGAGCGTACGCAACTGCTCGGCTTCGACTTGGGCATCGCGGGCTTCGCGGGCCTCTTGCTCAAGCAATTGCTTCGCCCGTTGTGCTTCCAGCTCAGCTGCGCGGGCTGCTTCTGCAGCAGCAAGCATCTCCTCCTGAACGCGCTGACGCAACTGTGCTAACTCTTCTGCTGTAGGTTCCGGAGTCGACACCTTCAGTTCTGATGTCGACAACTTCGCCTGTTGCTTGTCGACATCTGGTGTAGTAGGCAAGGGACCTGACGTGGATTGGGCACGCGACTTGATATTATCTTCGAAGATGTCATCCAGATTATCGTCTAGAAGGGGCTCCGGCTGAAGTGGCTTCTTATCAACCAAGCTATCAGCGTCTGCTTCTTCTAGTCTGGTCTCGAGAGAGGTATGTCGCATGGTTGACAAAAGGCCTGGCTGTTGAATGTCCAAGGATGGTGTACGCTTGGTCGTAGTTGTGATAAGCTCTTGCAAGCGTGCAATTGGGGTGACTTGGGTGCCAGGCAGAGACAAGGAGCTCTTCTCGGGCGAGTCAGTGCGAGCTTTGGGCGGCTTAGCTACAAGGGCAGGTCGAGTCAGAGGTACTCGCCCGTGGCTCTTGAACCCTGATGAGTCGTGGAATTCCGTATCGCACTCGTCACAGAAGAATTCCTCGCAGTCCACACATTTCTTAGTCGCGAGCTTCTCATAGCACAGATTGCAGATTTCGCTTTGTTGGGAGGTTGCTGGAGGCTGGAGTGTAGGCGATGGTGATGTCGGTGCTTCAGTCTTCGCTTGTGAAGGCAATCCCTGGTCTTCGCCAACCTCCTTGTGTTCGACTGTGATCGTGAACGATGGGGCCTCGTCCGCCGCCAGTTTTGTTTGGGTCGTACTGGATGTTGCCGCGGCTATAATGGTCGGCTCTGCATCCTTCGTCTGGGATACAGCAGCCGCAGCAGCAGCAGCAGCAGCAGGGACGCTGGACGGGCTCGTCGCAGTCGCGGGTGCGGTGGATGATGCCGATACTGCTGATGATGTTGACGGCACTGGGTTGGGCTTCTTCATCTCATCGATTGTTTCCTGAACCTGATTTAAGAATTTGCGACGATCTCCGATACGATCCATGCCCAGTGCTCGCAAGTCTTCCTGAGTAAGGCTCAGGAGCGTGTCCATATCACGCACGGCCTGGGCATTGAAAATGTTAACGTACTCAGCCCACCCATGGGTTTCCAGCCACTTCCTTACCGCGATGCTGTTTGCCAGGGTTTCTGGCGTCTTGAGCCAGGAGGCCCAGGCAAAGCCAAGCATGATTCACACCACGTGGGTTTTCTGTGTTGGAGTTTGCAAGGCAAGTAGAAGTTCGTAGAAGGGACAGGGGATTCTTGCCCAGGTCTTGATCAGTGTGATTCTGGATGCTTGGATTCACTGGTCTGATCGGTTACTTAGTCATGGAAGCCCTTGAGCAGCCGCACACCTGTTCGTTCCTTGAGCCTATGCCGTTATCCTCGTGGAACGCCGGTCTCCAAATAGCAGGCCGAGGCTAGTCGACACTACCGATCGTGTGACGATATGATCCAGCTCTGGCGATGCCCAGGCGATGAAACGAGGGTTTAGGCCTAGACCGCGTGGGAGTCAGGGAGGATAAGCGTGAGGATTAGGCGATTCCTTCAGTGCACATGTGCAGAGCGAGTGCAGCACTCGAGAATACCCAGCAGTGCTGCACCACACTGCATGCTCTCACACTCGGGGGCCCGCCCAGAGCCCGCGTACTCGCACTCGGTGGGGGTTACAGATCGGATCCGTTCAGGAATCTCAAACGTGAGTGCAGCCGGGAGGGTTGTAGCTGGTCAGTGTTCAGGAGATTGGGTTAAAAGACGAGGATACAATGCACTAACACACTGCCGACGCTGGCATCGCTGGCTAACGCTCACAGCGCGAGCAATCGCACGGCGAAAGTCGAACTCCACAACCGTCAGTTACCTGACCGAGCCAGCCGGTGGTGGATTGTTTCATGAGCGGGGGTGATGGAATACTCGAGGTTGGAAAAATTGTCCAGTTAGTTAGACTCTTTAGATCGATATTTGACCACAATGGTAGGTTCGCTCAGTATTAATCTAGTGATGAATGACTGTAGACATGCATTTCAACCCAAATGCACGGATCAGACTCCGCGATATCCCACGGCTTGACCCCAATTTCTCGCAACTACACGCATTTTCAAGTCTAACGTCTATTTCTTGGTTACATGTATCACCTGCATTGGGCACATCTGTAGTCGTCTGAAACCCCACGCGAAGAGCCCCAGAATCCTCAGGATCTCACAGCCTATGTCCAGACGCTGCTCCAGGACATGCAGCTCCGATTCGCCACAATGTCCACCACTATCATCTCACGAAGTACGTAACTCACTCGCTGGTGCGCGCATGGTTGCATATGAATACGGACGGATGCGTCGCTTGGACGAAATCACTAACTGTCTGGGACATCCTTCAGCTCTGGGATACCCTTCTGATGCAATGCTTATGCCTCGAACTCACCCCTCGCGTGGAATCTTTCTAGTTGACGAGATGGGAGCACGCATTGATGCTCTTGAGAACTCCATCGGCGAGCTGATGGCCCAGGCCGGTATTGAGGAGGAGGGCGAGAAGCGTCCCCCTACTGCTCAGGGCACCAGCAACTAAAGACACGACGAGGTAGGGTGTCCTAGCCAACCTAGATCACACTGAAGATGCCTACATTAGCATGTTTGCCAAACCTCACGAGTCCTTCCTGCCTCCCTGCCTGGCCAACGACGGTGAGCTGTGTGGATATGGTCCCAACTGCGGGATGTCGCTCTCGCGAACTGGTCCTTGGAGGGGCTTGTCTTAGAGCTCGTTACGACAGCGCGGGTGTATCCAACTCACTCACTCCCATCAAGCTCGTTGGTCTTCACTTTTCTCATGTACCATAACCTAGATGATGTCCACACACACATCCCCCATGCATCACACTGTCTTTACACAGTTTTTTCATTCGTCCACTAGATTCTATGTATTGGCCGGTTAAGTCCCACAATACAAACCAGTTTTGCATGTGTATGAATCTCGCGTCTGCATCCAAACCAAAACAGAAGGAAGACTTTCGACTTCGAACAACAATTCTAGTACATGCAACGAACAGGTGTGTGGCACTGCGTTTGTCACAAAAGATACAGCTTATTTACAACACGATATGATGGATTATCTAGGTCTTACCACTCGAGCTTCGCCGGCAAGGGGATATTCGGCTTGGTGGACAGATTCGTACCAAAGATCTCAAGCGGTTGGTTGACTCGCCAGCCGATCTCTTGCCCAGTAGTCACGGGATAGGTATACTTGACTCGGGGTGCTGCACCCGGAAGGCGCATTGAACCTCCAGTAGTCTGTACAAGCCTTGCTTGCATCGCAAAAGCGAGACTTGTGTCGAGTTGTGTGGATGGATGTGGCGGATAAAGTGTGTTGGGGCACGGGGTATCCCATTGGTTAGCTGTCTTGATAGTTGGGACTTGGTCCAATGACTCCAGATCAGCACTAAGCTTCGTTTCATCGAGCATCAACGGTTTGCCCCTCCTGCTCGTGGAGCTTGGACGAGGCGGGGGAATACCATACGTGGATTGAGTAACTGACAGCACCCTTTGACTATCTACAGTCACGGGCTGGGGCCGCTTCCAGGGCACAACTTGATATGTTGGAGTAAATTGAGAAGTCTTCCCGCCACGCCGCGAGGACTGCTGAGAAGAAGGAGATGCCTGTGTAGCTGAGAAAGAGATCGTCTTAGGTGGGGGTACGTGCTGATCGATCTCGGTGTTTCCGGCCTGACCGGCTCCGCTGTTGGCAGCGCTCCCGCTCGTTGCAGACGCCGCGCCTGCCGCAGCCAGTAAGGCGGTAGGTCGCGTCGCGGTGTATGCACTCAGGGGCAGCTTCGAGCGGTGCGCGTTACGGTCCTGCTTGAACCGCTCGATGAATTTGTGTGTATAACGGCACTTCGCGGCGATCTCGTTGAGTTCCTGGTACGAGGTAGAAGTCGAGAGCCCGTTGAGAAGAGCATCATATTCGGATGTAATGCGATTAGAGGCCTGTCCCGCGAGGTAGCCCCAGTTGGATGACCACTGCGTCGACGTCTGCTTCTCCAAATCTACACGTTGCCGCCAGTGAGCGTCTTGGTGGACAATGTTTTGTGCCTCTTTCGGGGTCGTGCGGACGGGCCGTGCAGCAGGTTGCTTGCTCATCTGCGTGTGCACGGGGATGCCTATATGGATAGGTGGGAAAATAGCAAACGGCATGAGTGCATGTACCAGAGTGAGTGCAGCGGAGGCCGACGAACTTCCGTTTCTTTCGAGTGGACCGGTTGGGCGTGGTTTGTGAGTGAGTGACGAGGTTTTTGAAAAATAAACCACAACCCCAGGGGCCAAGACACGGGTGTGAGGATAACAACAGGGTTTCCACATGTCAGCACTCTAGACGTCACTCGCTTTGGATAACGTTTCGTTTTGAGTCTTTCGATCTGAAGGTTAATTTTATCCACCGGGTCGCGGATTGCTCGTCCGACGGATCGGATCGGATCGTATCGTATTGCTGCTGCACCGAGCGGGCCTGCAGCACGTGCAGAAGGTGGAGCAATGATAGTGCTGTCAGCAGGGTGTTTTGTACAAGTGGAGCAGTTTTCATCCAGAACGGAGCGGTACGAACGGTCGATGGCGAAGACTTTGTGCATCGAAGCGATCCCTGGAATCGACAACACACAAGTCCCTGCTATCACTCATGCTATGAGCATCCTACTAGCTTCGGGAGTGGAGATGGGCGAATGCACAAAGTCTTGTCACAGAGCCACAGTACCCTTAAGGGCGGCACCTAACCTGCACCAGTACATTCCACGACACAATGATCTGGTCGACCTAATATATGAATATATTCACCACTGGGGTCTTCATGCGTCACTACATGCTCCAAAGCAAACGGCTCACCGGAAACTGTCCTGACCCCAGCCTTCATTAGGAAGATCGAAGGATACCAGCAGCTTTCTTCTTGCTCTGAGAGCTGCAGGGATGCTTGGAGACAAACCTGAGATTAATACCTCTCTTCCAGAAATGATCAGGGTTGGCAAAGACAAGGTCCTCAGACCGTGTCAGGGCGTCAGGGCCGTCACGGTGGACGAAGGTGAGCCTGCGGAAAAACAGACGATTCAACCAGTTCGGAACCGTTGTGATACTTTCGATTTCGCGAAGCAAATCCTGAACATTAGGGTAAGTGTAGCGCTTGGGCTTGGGTCTGTCTCTCCACCTCCTTCTACGCCTGTAGTTGCACCGCACATCTTTTCGACTTCTTTGACCCAATGCCATGGCTTGGTAGTGCTAACACCCCCAACGAAGGCTAACCCGCCCAGTATACGCAAGAGCCCCGAAACACATGACAGGAATAGAACCGGGAACGACAGTGAGGCTGAACGCAGCGGTGTATAGTCTGGCAGAATCGGGCAGAGCATGGTACGAGGCAGTTAGAGCATTCTACACCGAGGAATGCGGACTGAGAGTATCGGAAAGAGACCCGGCACTTTTCTATGAAGGGGAGGGCGAGAACATGATAATGCTCGCAGTATACGTAGACGACATGACGATAGCTGGAGCGAGCCACAAAGTGATGAAGATGAAAGAGCGCCTGGCGAAGAAATGGCAGCTTAAAGACTAACTTTGCTGTTGGGAATGGACATCGAGAGGGACGACGAGTACATATACGTTTCCCAGAAGTGCTACATCACAAGAATGGCGGCAGAGTACCAAAACCTCCTGGCAACATACAAAGGTAACCTCAGGCAGCTAGGGGCGACAGCAAGAAGAGTCATCAAGGCGAGAGCACGCCTACAGATGACGCAGCGCGAAGAAGATCACCAAGACGCAGCCGAGGAGGAGGATGACGAAACGTAGGAGGAGCTGAAAGAACCGACACCGCGAGACTGGAGAGTTCCCAGATCTAGCGAGATCGAAATGGACGAAGGCAGTTCCTACTCCGGAAAGAGGTTCGAATGGGACTCTGGAAGGTCGAGAGAAAATAGCAGCAGCAGCAGAAGACATTCACCAAGGCACTACTACCTACCTACCTACCTACCTACCTAACAAAGAAAGAGAAATGGGGGGGTTGGAGAAAGTGGGTGGAGGATGGAAGAGTAGAGTATGGTGGAGGATGGAAGAGTATGGTGGAGGATGGAAGAGTATGGTGGAGGATGGAAGAGTATGGTGGAGGATGGAAGAGTATGGTGGAGGATGGAAGAGTATGGTGGAGGATGGAAGA
>Ga0180217_1000699_pt1 | contig 46837 bp, 70 predicted proteins | sample eDN3rd37CBELigOP_FD_128521 | JGI IMG/M metagenome (GOLD analysis project Ga0180217, IMG submission 128521) | Enriched Organic Plus compost microbial communities from Emeryville, California, USA - eDNA 3rd pass 37_C BE-Lig OP (version 2) (version 2) ...
CGTCGCCGTACACCCGCGCGTCGCCGTACACCCACGCGTCGCCGTACACCCACGCGTCGCCGGACACCCGCGCGTCGCCGGACACCCCCGCGTTGCCGTACACCCGCGCGTTGCCGGACACCCACGCGTTGCCGGACACCCACGCGTTGCCGTACACCCGCGCGTCGCCGTACACCCACGCGTCGCCGTACACCCACGCGTCGCCGTACACCTGCAAATTGGCCTCCGATTCCACGTAGCCACCCAGGTCGCCGGGATTTACGGGCGGCAGCCACGCGACAGCGGCGATGGCCACCAGTGCCCGGATGCGCTTGACGGTGCGGCCGGGAGCAATGACGATGGTGTCGCCTTCGACGAATTCATATTTCTTGTTCATGTTTATCTCCAGGCGCGCGCCATCAAGGCGTCGCCGATAAGCGCGATTGCGTAAAGGGCGGCCAGGCCCCACATGGCGTAGGCCATCATTTGCGGGACCTCCAGGCTTCGACGATCGCGTCGTAGAGGCACAGCGCGCCGATGATGAGAAAGCCGATCACAGGTAGGCCTCCGCTTCGTCGGGGTCCATCTCGGCCAGTTGGCGATTCGCCTCGGCCTCGATGCAGTTGCTCAGATGGCTGGCCAGGAACTCGCCCACGCTCGGCACGGCCGAGCCGATCAGCAGCACCAACAGCACCGCGCCCTGGTTGTCGGCCAGCTCGTTTATGAGGTGCTCTGTCCACTCATCGGCTGTCAGGCCATAGGCAGTCGGCGACTCATGCGACAGGCAGGCGACAACCGTCGCTACAGCCTCCTCCTGCGTCACCGTCGGCGCGTCCTCGTCCGGCTCATGCGGCAGCGAGTAGGGCGGCGCGACCCGCATCAGGTCATCCATCAGTTGCGCGTGATAGGCACCCATGGTCAGTTCCTCGACGCACGGTCGGCCTCGATGGCCATCTTGCTGTAGTGCACCTTGGTGGCGTACTCGCGGAACTTGTGCGCCCACGCCTTGCGGATGATTTCGCGGTTCTCGTCGTCCGCGGCGTCCCACAGGTTCAATAGGTGCTGCATGAAGTTGCCGCCCAGCGCGCGCATCTCACGTAGCACTTCGGCCTCGGTCGCGTTCGGGCCCGCGGCAGGCTTGCGCGCATCGCGCGCCCATTGCTGATGACGCTCAGCGGCCTGGATGTCGGCCTGCGTCTGGAATTCACCGGGATAGTCCATGGTTGTCTCCTAGCCCCGGAGAACCGAGGCGGTGCGGGTGGCGTCGTCGCTCGGAATCAGGAAGTCGGACATCGTTTTCTCCTTCCCCGCTACCAGCCAATCACAACCAGGCCAACAACGAACAGCACGGCCAGTGGGATCGACCAGTAGCGGAGGTTGGTGAGGAGGGCGGGGAGCATGGTCAGGCGTCCGTTGAAGGGGTACTGACGATTTCTTCGCGGACTTCTCGCAGGGCCAGCAGCAGCCGGCCCAGCTTGGAGTCGTAGCCCCAGTCGCCCGGCGAGCCTCCGTAACGCAGCATCGGGTCGATCACGTTCAGCCACTTAGCGCGCTCTTCGATCGACAGCGCACACGCGGCCAGGGGGCAATCCTTGAATGCGCGGGCGGTCATGGCTCAGGCCGCCTTAAGGAACTTGGTGAACATGCCGCGGCCGTGATTAGCGCCGCCGCACTTGCATTCGCAGGTGCCGTTATGCCGGCCGTTCAGGCACTTGGCATTGCACTCATGGCGCGAGGGGAAGGCCTTGTATTCGATCTTGCGGGTAACAGGCAGGACGGCGCCCCCCAGGTTGCCGCCGACATGGCCGACCAGCATCTGGTAGCCGTCGTAGCGAATGCCGCGGACGCCGGGCCAGCGCGCGGCGAACTCGGCGTTGTCCATGCCGTGCGGCGCGACCAGCGCTTCGGCTTCGCCGGTCGCGTCGCTGAAGTACTTGATGTTGGCCATGCTGCTCTCCCATCAGTGTGCAGGTGCGATGGGAGAAGTATAGAAAAGCTAGACTCTATCTGTCAACAAAATCTAGACTGTTGGATAGATAAAGTTGACTTAGGGATTTCCCGGCCATGAAAAAGCCGCCTCGCGGGCGGCTGTATTGCGTTGCTATGAAGGTCGTTATTTCAAGGGCGGCGCTGGCTGCGCGCTAGGCGCGGCTTGCTGCGGTGCTACGGTTGGAGCCGGATTAGTAGGGATTTGGATTATTACGGGCGCCGGTTGAGCTGCAGGCGCGGGCTTGTTGTCCAGGCGGGAGAAGAAAAATCCCATCACGGAGACGAGAACGGTCACTGTGGCGATGCCAATGCCGGCAACCCACCGTATGACCTTGCCCTCAACCTCGATCACGTCTGCTTTTGTGGCGAGGCTCGGGACGGTCGCATCGAGGCGCGCTTCAAGCGCAGATACACGTCCTTCCATGCGGGTATTATCACCGCCACCACCGCTGCCGGCAACCGGCCCCGGATCGCGGGTATCGTCCACACCCCACGGCCCACGCGTTACGGTCGCGCTCATTCCTTATTTTCCTCCAACCATTTGGTGACATGGGCTAGGTCGAATTGCCGCACGAAGCCGCAGTTCGTGCAGCGCATTGCGATTGTGGCAACCCCGCCCCCCATGAAGATGTTCTCGTCTATTCCATGGGGAATAACCATATTTCCGCGACGATTGGCATATACGATCCAGCCTGGCTCGGGCAAGCCGCAACCGGGGCAATCGGACCGAAGCTTCTTACCTGTCGCATACCGAATGAAGTCGGAAAGCCGCAGCTTTAGCGTAATGGCGTCTTCGGCATCGTTTGATGCTGGTACTACAGGTGCGCTATCCATTGTTTCTCATTGCGTCGTGCAGTTGACCATCGTGCCGAGAGCTACCGCCTTCGGCGTGTACTCCAGTTCTCGTAGCTGTATCCACCGATGCCAAACGCGAAAGCGGCGGCCAAAGTCCATAAGCCAAACCAGCGACCGTCGCTTAATATCCAAAGTAGAAAGGCTACGACTGAGGCGACGGCGCCCAAACCGCACAGGGATAGGACTGGCTGAGCGAGAAAACGCTGAAATTCGCGGGCGCGCTCCGTGCGATCGCGCAGCGGCCATACCACCACGAAGATAAACGCAGCTAGGCAGCCCGCCGCCCAGATCCACGCGAGCCCATCCATCAGCGGCACGCCTCCGCCGCGTCGGCAGCAGTTTGTATCGGCTTATGTATCGGCGCAGGCCCCGCCCCGGCGCCGTTCGAAAGACTTTCTTTTGATTTTCTCATTCGGTCACACAATCGCGCAGATTTCGGCCTGTATCCGGCACCAGTCTCAGGTGCGTCCGCCGCCTCTCAGGCGGCCCTCTCGTCCTGTTCGCTTTTTCCAGGCGCTTCACCTAGGAACGCATCGACCTGCTTGCGCACGGAATCTTCGATGCCTTTCCTCTGGTATTCGGTCAGTTGGTCGAAGCGCTCGCGCGCCACCGACGGAAACGGCCATTCACTCGCGGCCAGGCCGGGCAGCGCAATCCTATGGCCCGCAATCTCCGCGATCTTCAACATCTGGGAATAGCTCGGCTCATGCCGATTGTTTTCCCATGCCGACACGTTGGCCTTCCCGACGTTAAGCCTTTCCCCCAGCTCGGTCTGATTGAGCCCAGCTGCGGTGCGACATCGCTTAATCCAGTCCCCGATATCCATCCCGGAAGTGTAGAGATGATCTAAACGGGCTAGGTCTAGTTTTTGTTGACTTAATAAGTCTAGGATTTCTATACTACGCGCCATGGAAAATCCCCAGACTGAACACCCGCTCGACAAAGCCGCGCGTGTCGTCGGCTCCGCAACTGCGCTTGCGCGCCTGCTCGGCGTGACGAAGGGCGCCGTCGGCCAATGGAAGGAAAAGGGCCGGCGTGTGCCGCCGGAACATTGCCCGACGATCGAGCGCGCGACCCGTGAACGCGGCGACCCCGTCACCTGCGAGGAGCTGTGCCCAGGCGTCGATTGGGCGGTGTTGCGGGAATCCGCTATGCCACAACACGAGGACGCCAATGCGTGACTTTTGCGAATTCTTTGGCGTGAACGGGCTGTACCGATATCTCATCGGCACATTCCTGACGGCCGTCCTTGTCAGCGCCTGCTCTTGGGGGACCGCTTGGCTGTGGAGCCATTCGCCAACAATGAGTCCTGCTTGGACCTGTATGCGAGCCAGTGCAGAAAAATGAAGAACAGCTGCATTCCTAGCACGACCAGAGTCGCGATGGCGACCCCGTCGGCGACTTCTCGCGTTCTGTCGAAGACCACATCCATCAGGATGTGCGTTTCGCGGTCGCCCGTCGTAATGGGCGTGTTGTTGATGACATGCATTGGCCACCACAACCCGAAATTGGCACCGGCCAATGCCCAAGTCAAACAACTCAAGATGACCAACATGGGCCTGTTCATATCTTCGCTGATAGAGGGCGCCGTGCGTGCCATATGCACAAGCCAGCCGAGTGCGCCGGCTCCCAGCCCCAAGATGAATTGCCAGTTCATGCTCAACCCCTTTCCCAAGAATGGTGTGTGTGAGAGCCGCCAGTTTAAGGGGTTGGGGTTGGGCACCTTTTCGCTGGAGTTTCGCCATGCGTGACCCCGAACTGCGCGACGAGCGCATTCCCATTGGACCGTTGGACGTGTGAGCTATGAGCATGAAGCCAGTATCAACGGATGAGCAGGAAAGCACCCGCAAGATCGGTGCACGCCTTTACAGCGAGGTCTTGCAGCGACTTGCAGACGTCACGCAGGAGCGTGCAGCCGAATTCATGGGTACGTCTCCCAGCACCGTCAGCCGCATGAAGGAGGACGTTGAGCGCGTCTGCCACCTTCTTGCCGCGATCGACATCCAGCTGGCGCCCAGCGACGCCGTGGTGGTGGATCAGCGAGAGCAGCAGGCCATTGAGAGCTTGGCGTTCAAGTATCTCCAGGCCAGGCAGGAAACCTGGAAGCGCAAGAGCTGATGGCCGAAGCCCTCTACCGCGAGTTCCTTCTGACCGGGGAGAACCCGGTCCGCTCGCTTTGGGAGTTCCTGAAGGCGAATGCACGCGCGTGCGCGGAAAGTAAGCGGCCATTGCGCGTCATTGTGACCGAGGACGAACACGACCGACTAGACCAGCAAATTGCCTACTACTTCGGGGTGGTGATCAAGGCCATTTCGGAGCAGGCATGGGTCGAAGGGCGTAGGTACGACAAGGACGTATGGCACGAAGAGATGGCGCGCCGGTTCCTGCCCGGAAAGGAAGTGATCCTGCCGAGCGGGGAAGTGGTCATCAAGCGCGCCTCGATTGCGCGCGGCCATATCGGCGTGCGTGCCATGGCCAAGTTCATCAACGAGGTCCAGGCTTACGCCGCGAGCGAGCTGGGCGTGGAGATTCCGGAATGATCCGAAGCCCGCTCACCAGAAAGACTCCCATGGCCCGCTCGCGGGAAACCCGCACTATTGGTCTCGGCCACGCCGTTTCGTTGGCCCTGGGCCGTGTACGTAAGCACGTGCCGAAGGAGTCAGCCCTGTTCCGATCTCTGGCCCACCGAAAGAACGTGGCCACGCTGCCCTGCATGGCCACGCTGCCCTGCATGGCCTGCGGCCGTTCCGGCTGCCAGGCGGCGCACGCGAACTATGGGAAGGGCGGCGCCCTGAAGGTCTGCGACTCCCTGACATTCCCCCTTTGCCCTGAGTGCCACCGCGAGCACGACCAGGGCGGTATCCCCAAAGATGTCCGCCGGCGCCGTGAAGTCGCGTACGTGTATCGCACGCGCGCCGAACTCATCTCCCGTTCCTTGTGGACGCCTGTCATCGAACAGGCGTACCGGCGGGCGTATGAGCCCATGAAGAGGGTTGCGGAAGCACTATGAGCAGTTCGCACATGGCTAGGTTCGCTACCGAAAAGGCGGTCTTCCGGCCCGCCCTGCCATCGTGCCTTTTGCCGGGCATGACGGAGATGCAAATGGCTTCGAAGAACGCCTATTTCGAGAAACTGAAAGACCCGCGGTGGCAGCGAAAGCGCCTTGAACGGCTCGAAAAGTCGCACTGGGCTTGCGATATGTGCTGCGATTCCGAATCGACGCTGCATGTTCACCACAATGCCTATTTCAAGGGCAGGGAGCCGTGGGAATATGACGTGGATCAACTCAGCACCCTGTGCGAGTCGTGCCATGCCGACACCCACGAGGCGGAAGATCCGCTATTGCTCGTAGCCTCCTATGTCGAGGCCAGCGGCAGCGGTCCCTATGACAGGGACACGGTGGCCTCGCTGATCGCCGGGTTCTGCTCATTCAAGGACATGGGGCCCGACCCTGATGCCTATTTCCTCGGGCGCCTGGCTGATGCTATTCCGAAGCCCTGGATGCAAAGCGCGAAGCCCCTGGATATTCACCAGCTGCAGCAGCTGATTGTGAAGATCGAACAGGACCCTATTGCCTTTTCTGACGCGTTGCGGGCATTCGCCGGCATCGCCTCTAACCCCTAAGACGCCGGAGGCGATGCGTAATGCCATCCCGCGTCCTTCGCGATGGAATCTTAACCAGCCCACGTGTTGCGCGCCTGGGCTGGGCTGAAGAGGTCTTCTATCGCCGGCTTATGTCGGTGGTAGATGACTTCGGGCGGTATTTCGCAGACCCAGGGATGCTGCGGGCCGCTTGTTACCCCCGGCAATTGAGCAAAGTATCCGACTCGGACATTGGGAAGTGGCTGACCGTATGCGTCGAAGCGGCCCTTGTAAGGGTGTACCCGGCAGAGGACGGGGAGCGGTACCTTGAATTGCTCGATTTCCGCCAGCAGGTGCGCGCAAAGGCAAGCAAATTCCCACAGCCGCCTGACGACTGCAAAGCGCCTGATGTAAAGGTGCAAAGCACTTGCTTAGCAGATGCACAGCAAGCGTTAACGGATGTTCACCTAGACGTAGTCGTAGACGAAGACGATATACCCGCACGCCAGCGCGCGGGGCGGTCGGCTTCGCCTCCCCTCGGTGTTGGTGATCTGGAGTCCGAAGGGGTCACCGCCGAAGTGGCGCAGGAGTTCATTGCGCTGCGAAAACGCAAGAGGGCTCCCCTTACCCCGCTGGCTCTGAGTGGCATCCGCAGGGAGGCCGATCTCGCGGGCTGGACTTTGGATGCTGCATTGCGTAGGTGTGTGGAACGTGGCTGGCAAGGATTCCAGGCCAGCTGGGTGCAGAACGACAAGGGAAGCCTACGCGGCGATGTTGACGAACACGGAGTGCCGCTGTGAGAGGCCACATCGCGCTCACCAAGGCCCGCCTCCAGGGCTACCGGCCGGACTCCGTCGTGGTGGTGGTGCTGGAATCCGATCCCTGCACGCGGAGGTTCCTGGACGCCGAGAAGTCGCTGGAGCTGACGGGCAAGCCCGAAATCGACGTCGGTCCTGCCGACATCCCTGGGACGCTGGACCTGCGGTGCATCCGCGGCGTGCCGGTGCATGTCTGCGGGGAAGACGGGCGCCGTGTCCGCGCGGTGGCGTCGCGCGCCCGCCTTTTTCAACCCGCCGAAATCCTAGCCGCCGTTGACGGCGCCATTCTTCGCTGGAGACCGAAAGCATGACGATGGTGTTCTCGTCTGACTCCGAGGACTTTGAAGCCTACTACGCCGAGGCAGAGCCGTCGGTGAAGGTGCATTCCGCCACGACGTGGGCGGAGCAACTGGAAGCCCTGGCCGACGAACCGGAGCGCATCACTGGCGCGAAGCTGCCTTGGAAGTCCACGCATTTGAACGTCCGCTTCCGTCCGGGGGAAGTGACCCTTTGGGCCGGCATGAATGGCTCGGGCAAGTCTCAGCTGCTCGGAAATGTCGTCCTGGGGTTCTGTGCACAGGAGGAGCCTTCCTGCATCGCATCGTTCGAAATGACGCCGATCAAGACCCTGGAACGCATGCAGCGGCAGGCGTCCATGGTGGCCCAGCCCGCGCGCCAGTTCACGAAGCAGTTCATGGCGCTCCTGGACGGGAAGCTCTGGATCTACGACCAGCAGGGCCAAGTCGAGCCGAAGATGCTGTACGCGGTCATCCGGTACGCCGGCCGCAAGCTCGGCGTGAAGCACATGATCGTGGACAACCTGATGAAGTGCGTCCGTGGGGAAGACGACTACAACGGCCAGAAAGTCTTTGTGGATGCCCTGACTGCGCTCGCCAGGGAGGAAAACATGCACGTGCACCTGGTCCACCACATCCGCAAATGCGAGAACGAGGACAAGCCGCCCACCAAGTGGGACGTCAAGGGATCGGGCTCGATCGTTGACCAAGTCGATCAGCTCCTAATCGTCTGGCGCAACAAGGGAAAGGAAAAGGCCGCGCTGAAAGCCGCGACCATCGGGCAGCCGTTGTCCGATGAGGATTTCTCCAAGCCCGACGTCCTGCTGTGCTGCGAGAAGAACCGGCACGGCGAGTGGGAGGGGCGCATCCCCCTCTGGTACCACAAAGACAGCCTGCAATACGCCGGCGATTCGCGCTGCCGGCCTCTGAACTTCCTCGGGAGCCTCGCATGAGCAACACCCTGTACACCGCGCTGGACGACGACCCGTTCGCACCGCCGCTGGCCGCTGGCGCGCTATGCCGCGGCAGCTATGCCCTGGGCAGCGCCTGCGGCAAGTGCACACGCTGCGAGCTGGATCCCATGCGGCCCGGTGCGGTGCCGATCGTCTCAATTCCGTCCGAAAAAATTAACACGTCGATCTTGGCCCTGGACCTGGCCAACCATACCGGGTGGGCCGTGCGCCGGCGCGACGGTCGGATCCTTCACGGCGTCGAGAACTTCACGCCGCGCGCCAGCTGGACGCCGGGCCAGCGCTGGCAGCGGTTCCGCTCCTGGATGGCCGAAACCATCGTCGCGCACAACGTCAACGCACTGGCCTACGAGGTCGTGATCCAAGGCGGCCGCCTGAAAGAGGGTGGCCACAAGAGCGGCGCCGCGGGCGACGTCTACGGCGGGTTCAAGGCTGTCATGGAAATGGTCGCCGACAGCCACCGGCTGGAGATCCATCCCGTCCACGTCGCCACCGTGAAGAAGACCTGGACCGGCAACCATATGGCCAAGAAGCCGGACATGGTCATGCAGGCCAAGGCCCGCGGCTTCCGCGTGGAAGACGACAACGAGGCCGACGCGCTGGCGATCCTGCACTGGGCCATGGCGAAGGAGGCCGGCACCTGGACGCCGGCGCCGAAGCGGCCGAAGACGAAGGCCAAGCGCGCCCCCAAGGCACAGAAGGAGCTGCTGTGAGCGACAAATCCAGGACAAAGCGCAACGCCGCGCGCGACGCTGAAATCCGGCGCATGGCCGCCGATGGCTGCACCAACGCCCAAATCGCCAGGCATTTCGGCATCAGCGATGCCAGGGTCGCGCAGATCAAGTACGGGCCGGACCGGTTGGCCGCCCGCAAGGACACCCCTGCCGCGCGTACCCAGGACAGCGCGCCTGGCGGCATCAAGCCGCGCCTGAAGCGCGCGCAGCCTGGGCACTGGAGCTGCACCGGAGCCGGCATAACTCGGACGGCGCTTACGCACCAGGCTGCCTATCAACGCTGGCTGACGGCGATCTGGCTGGCGTCAGCGCTCCATCACCTGCCACGCCAGCCCCTGGCGTCGGCGCCCATCCCGGCGCCGCGCCCGGCCTTCCCGACGCCGACCGAAGTCAAACCGATCCGGAAGCAGCAGGCGCAGCACCGCGGCAAGGCGATAGATGCCGTGGCGCCGCGCCAACCTGTACCGGTCTCGGCGGCCGAACCCGAGGCGCCCTATGCCGGGCAGGTCACCGTGTTGCCTGGCACCGCGGCTCGCCGGCCGCTCCAGCTTTCCACGGCGCTGCAGGTCAATGGCGCTCGCGCCGCGGCCGCCCAGCCCAGGATGATCAGCATCGCCGGCAGCTCGGCGCGCGAGGACGCAGCATGACGTGGCTGGAGCGCTGGGAAAGGGGAGACCCAGCCGCGGTGCTGGAACGGAAGCAGGAAATGCAGGCGCGCCGGCCGTCGAAAGACGCCGCGCTGGCAAGGATTGAGCGTCTTTTTGCGGGAGAGGATATGGCGCGCGAGATGGATTTCCGGTTGAAGATCGGGCCGGAGCTGCACGAGCGGCTGGAGAACTGGGGCTGGGTGATGCGGGTGAAGGAGAAGCAGGGAAAGAGCCCCACAGCAGCGATATGCCATCGGATGGCCGTGCATGCAGGGAAGAAGCGCGACTTTGAACCTACGCCGCCCAGCGAAAAGGAGCTGCACGATGCCTTCGAGATCGAGCGCGCCTGGCGCAGCCCGCTGATGCCGAAGCGCGCCAAAGGTATGTTGAGGGGCTACTACGTGTTCGCCATGCACCCGCGCGCAATCTGTCGGTCGGCCGCCATCCGTGCCTCGGAATTCGATCAGGAAATGGGGAAGGCGTGCGATTTTCTGACGAATATCATGAAAAGGCTTGCGTTCCGCGATGAAGCTGCTCATAATCCGGGTTACAACTTGACAGCCGACACGCTTCGCGTGGCCGAGTAGAGACAGCCTGATGGCTGTCTTGCCCTGCCCGGAAGAAACGCAACCCCGCACGAGAAATCGGCGGGGTTTTGTTTTTGACGCTCAAGTTTCGGTGTGACGAGCCGTGAGTTCTCGGGCCTCCAATGTGGCCGACACGTCAAGAAAGCATGCATTCAGTACAGGCGCTTTGATGGGGGCGCGCTGCCGGCCTTAATCTCCTGGCCGACGCAAAGCAGGCGTAAAAGGGGTGACGGGCGAAAGCCTGGGGCGTGTAGGGCCGCACGTTAAATGGCTAGCCTGCGATATCTGTGCTGTTGGATTGGGATGGGCGCTGGGGTATCACCCCTGACCCCATCTGGTGACAGGTATGTCCAGATTGATAGCAGACAGCTATCGATAAATCGAATGCCATCACATTCGATAGTCTGGCCCGGACGATAAACGGGCATCCAATTTCAGCTTCCACCGGCCGGCCGCTTCGCCGGAACCGATTTGGGCCGTCTCCTTCCCTCGGGTGGTCGGGAAAGGCTTGAGGCGGTCGACCAGTGGGAGAAGCCGCGCGGGCGTACGCAGCCGCCGCCCAGCGTTTGCATGGCGAGTTTGCCAGATTCCAGTGATTTTCGCCCTTCGCCACCAGCGTGGGGCATCCAGAGCATCGAGTGGGTGCAAGTGGGCATGGCAGGCGGCCGCAGGCCGCCGCCCGGACAAGCCGTGGAGTGTCCGCAATAACCCCGGCAGCGCGCCATGTGACGCCACCCGTTCCTCCTTTCGGAAAACGGCGGCAGGGGCGCGTGCAGTCTCCAAAAAGGGATGGCGGCATGCTCGATATAAAGATCACGTCCAACATGAAGGACGTCATGCGCCGCATAGACGCCTTCACAGCTCGCCAGCTGCCATTCGCGCTCGCCCAGGGCATCAACGCGACAGCGGCGCGCGTGCAGGCTGCCGAGACCGACAACATCAAGGCGACGTTCGAGAACCCGACGCCCTTCACGCAGAAGTCGGTCGGCCTGAGCAAGGCGCGAAAGTCTGCCCCGGTGGCCACGATCTACATCAAGAAGATCGCAGCAGCGTACCTCCAGCCGTACGAGGACGGTGGTGTCCACAAGCTGAACAGCCGTGCGCTGTTGAACCCGAAGGACATCAGGCTGAACTCCTACGGACAGCTCCCGCGGGCCACCATGGGCAGGCTCAAGGCCCGCCCGGACGTGTTCATCGGCGCCATCCGCACGCGCGGTGGGCAATCGGTCAATGGCGTGTGGCAGCGTGTCGCTCCGAAGCGTGCCCGCGGCGCTACCAAGACCGCCCCGCGCAGTGCGGTGACCAAGGCGCAGCTGTCGAAGGAAAGCCCGGCCGGGCGCCTGAAGCTGTTAATCCGCTTCGGCGATGCGCTGCCGGTGCGCAAGCAGCTGAACTTCGGCGCCACGGCGCGCGAGATCGTGGATCGGTATTTCCCGGGCGATTTCCAGGCGGCGCTCGCCGAGGCGCTCCGGACTGCTCGCTGATGGCTAGACGTCGTTCGGACTAGTCTGCAGATTTCTCCCGGACCAGTTTGCTACCTCGGAGACCATAAGGCTGTCGTCCTTGTGGAGATGAGCTTTGAGTCTGTCGCGGAGTGCCGTGCATGTCGTGTTTGCGCGCCTGAGAGCCCATAGCGATTCCAGCACCCGTTTCCCGCCCATCGATTCCAAATCGTCGTAAAGATCCTGATAGTCCTTGTTCGACCCATGCAGGTCGTAATCCACAAAGTAGAGTGCCAACATGACCTCCCATTCGAATGTGTGGAAGCTCCCCTGCGGGAGCATCGTGAGGATCGGCGGTCTGCCGTACGAGACTCTTGGCGAGATTGCCGTTCGTGGGGCAAGTGACCCGGAACGTTTTGTAACACACTACGAGGCGCGCGCCATCGGTTGCCCCGGGGATGTGGAGGCAGCAGCGTCCGCTCCCGCCAACGTCGAGTAGCGGGACGGCTGCGCCGCTAGAGACCCAGGGAACGGGTCCCTTTCTGGACCGCCCGCCACGCGGGCATTGCGCGCCGCGTTTTTCGCCCAGCTATGGGTTCTGAAATTTGGTTTCAAGTTTCATCGAGGTTTCAAATGACGCTGGTTTCCAAGGCAGCGTTCGCGCGGCTGCATGGCGTGTCCCACACGGCAGTGTCCAAGTGGCACAAGGCCGGATGGCTTGAAATGCGGGGCTCTCAGGTCGATGTGGAGAAATCCAATGCTCGGCTGGCGAGGTATCGGGATAGCAACGATGGCCGGGCCTCGAAGGTTTCAAATCCGGTGAAACCTGAAACCGAAATTGAAACTTCGGATGAAACCAGTGCTGAAACCAAGGTTTCAGCACCGCCGAGCGCAGGTGGTCGCACTGCGGTCGAGTTCCTTCCAGGGGAATCGGTTGACGCAGCGGCCGAACGCCTGACGGGCAAGCTGGTGATCGATCTGGAAATGCCGGTTGAGGAAGCCAAGCGCATCAAAGAGGTGTATCTCGCGCTGCTCAATCGGCTTGATTACGAACGCAAATCCGGAGCGCTGGTGGAGCTTGCTGTAGCCCAAGGGGTTCTCTTCGAAGTCTTCCGCGGCCAGCGCGACGCATGGCTGAACTGGCCGGTAAAGGTCGGTCCGCTGCTTGCTGCCGAATTGGGGCTTGAAGAGGCCGACCGGGTCACGGAGGCTTTGGCCGCGCATGTCCACAAACAAATATCTGAACTCGGCGAACCCGCAGTCGAATTCGACGCGGGGAAAGCGTGATGCGCTCTGGCGCGCGGCCCGTCAGGGTTGGACGCCGCCGCCGCGTATCAGCGTGCCGGAGTGGGCAGACCGCTACCGCAAGCTGGCCAAGGAAGCGGGGAGCACGTCGGGGAACTGGTCGACCAGCACCGTAGAGGTGGCGCGCGGCCCGATGCTGGCGCCGACCGAGCCGGGCGTGCACATCGTGACCGTCATGGTCAGCACGCAGATGCTGAAGACGGCGCTGTTAGAGAACATCTTCGGGTACTTCGCGCATCTGGACCCGTGCCCGATGCTGCTGTTGCAGCCCAAGGAGGACGCGGCCGAGCAATTCAGCAAGGAGCGCATCAACCCCATGGTGCGCGTGACACCGGTGCTACGCGAGCTGGTCGGATCGAGCAAGACCCGCAACGCCGACGAGACGCTGTTGTTCAAGTCGTTCCCGGGTGGGTTCCTGGCCCTGGCGGGCGCGGGCAGTCCCGACAACCTGGCGCGCCGGCCGGTGCGCGTGATTCTGGCCGACGAAGTGGACAAGTACCCCGTCACGCGAGAGGGCGATCCGATCTCGCTGGCTGAAGAGCGCACCGCCTCATTTGGTGCGAACTGGCTTTCGGTACGGGCGTGCTCGCCGACGGTTCAGGACGAAAGCCGCATCGAAAAAAGTTATCTGTCCTCGGACCAGCGGCGGGCGTCGGTATGCTGCCCCGGCTGCGGCCATCGCCAGTTTCTGGACTTTTTTCGCCACGTCGAGTGGAAGAAGCGCAAGGACGACAAGGGGAACGTGTTGGAGCACTTCCCCAAGACCGCGCGAATTTTCTGCGAAGCGTGCGGACAGGGATGGTCCGAGGGTGAGCGTTTGATGGCGCTGCGCACCGTGCGCTGGCACCAGACGCGCCCGTTTACCTGCTGCGGACACCGGCATGTCCCCCTGGACATGTATGACCGTGCCTGGCGGGACGAAGAGGCGCGCCAGCCTGGAAGCGGCGGCATTGCCGCCGTGGGCCGGGTATGGGACTGGTGGGAGAGCGACCGGCACGCCGTGTATCGGGCGAAATGCCCGGAGTGCGGATCCTGGGGCGTGGACAACACGCACGCGGGGTTTCAGGCGAGCAAGCTGTATTCGCCATGGTCTAAGGACAAGCCATCGGACATCGCCGCCAAATGGCTGGCGGCCAAGGACGACGAGGACCTGAAACAGGCGTGGTGGAACACGCAGATGGGCATGCCGTACCGGGCGCACAGCGGGAAGGACCTGGATCTGGAAACGCTGGCCGCGCGCGGCGAGGTTTGGCCCGCTCGAATTCCGTTCGGCGTTGGCGTGTTGACGGCGGGCCTGGACGTGCAACCGGACCGCGTGGAGTGCGAGCTGGTCGGTTGGGGCCGTGACGAAGAAAGCTGGTCCATCGATTACGAGGTATTCGAGGGCGATCCCGAGACCCCGGAACTGTGGGAGCGGGTAGACGCGTATCTGATGAAGACGTGGTATCGCTACGACGGCAGGCCCTACACGGTCATGGCTGCGTGCATCGACTCTGGTGGACACAACACCCAGCGGGTGTACGAGTTCGCCAAGGCACGTCTCGGCAGGCGTATTTATGCCATCAAGGGGGAGTCGGCCCGCAATGGCCAACGCTCACCTGTGTGGCCTGCCAAGGTTCCCAGCCGGCGCAACAAGGCGACATATCGCCCGACCATCATTGGCGTGAACACGGCAAAGGACACGATCCGAAACCGGCTGGGCAAGGAAGCGCCGGGTCCGGGGTACATGCACTTTCCGGCCGACCGCGACCTGAACTACTACGCGCAGCTCACGTCGGAGCGCATCGTGGTGAAGGAGGCCAGCGGTCACAAATACCGCGTGTGGGAGTTGCCGCCAGGCCGCGCGAACGAGGCGTTGGACTGTCGGGTGTACGCCTATGCGGCGCTGTGTGCCCTGCTGCACTTCGGCCTGCGGCTGAACCGCACGGTTGAAGAGGTGGCAGAGATCCTGCACGGCGCGCCACTGCGCGAGGCTGACTCGCAGGAAAGCGACGCGCAACCCCCAGGGCCGGCCTTGCCTGCGCGCGGGCCGACCATCAAGGTCAAGACCCAGGGCGGCGCGCGCTCGCGCGCGAGCCAACTTGCATAAATGAGGTGCGCCATGGGCGTATATGACGGTATGAGCAGGGCGGAGCTGCAGGCACGTTTGAACGCACTGCGCGATGCCTATTTCGAGCTGCTGAGTGGCAAACAGGTGGCCTCGGCCAGCTATGCCCAGTCGGACGGCTCCAAGTCGGTCACGTACCGAGCAACCGACCTGAGCCGGCTGCTCGGCGAAATCACCCAGCTACAGCAGGCCCTGGGCATCGTCGCCCGTGCCCGCCGGCAAATCAACTTTGTGATGCGCTGATGGAACATTCTGTGACGATCCTGGATCAGCACGGGCAGCCCATACCGGCGCGCCGACGTCGCGGCCACATGCTGGCGCCAGGGGGCAATGCGCCGTATGACGCCGCTGACCTCTATGGCGGGCATGTCCGAGACTGGATGCCGTACCTGTGGTCGCCGGACGGCGAGATCAACATGTATCGCGACCGCTTGGCGGCGCGCGCACGTGACCTGATCCGCAACGATGGCTGGGCCACTTCCGCGGTCATGCGCACGGTGGACAACGTCATCGGGCCGGATTTCCGGCCCATTTCGAAGCCAGACTACCGCTGGCTGCGCATGGTGACGGGCATCAAGGCGTTCGATCATCGGTGGGCGGACGAGTTCGGCCAGGCGGTGGAAGCGAATTGGCGCACATGGGCCAATGATCCCGCTTTCTACTGTCATTCGGAGCGGACACTGACGTTTCCGCAGATGATGCAGTTGGCCTTTCGTCACCATCTGATCGATGGCGATGCCCTGTCCATGCTGCATTGGCTGCCTGAGCGGATCGGAATGGGCCGTGCGCGCTACGCCACGGCGGTGCAAGTTCTGGACCCTGACCGCCTGTCGAATCCGCAGTTGGCGTTTGACCAGCAGGCGCTGCGCGGTGGTGTGGAGGTCGATGGGCATGGCGTGCCGGTGGCCTACCACATCCGCAGGGCCCACCAGGGCGACTGGTTCAGCGCCGCCGATAGCGTGCAGTGGGACCGTATTCCGCGCGAGACGGCATGGGGGCGGCCCATTGTGGTGCATTCGTTTGACCACGACCGTGCCTCGCAACACCGTGGCGTTGGGTTCCTGACGCCCGTGATGCAGCGCTTCAAGATGCTGATCAAGTACGACGGCACCGAGCTGGACGCAGCCATCATCAATGCGTTCTTTGCGGCCTACATCCAAAGCCCGTTCGATCCCGACCTGGTCGAGCAAGCGATTCAGGGCTCCGAGCAGGTGAACGCCTACCAGCGTGAGCGAGCGCAATTTCACGCCGAGCGCCGCACGCGCCTGGGGGACGTGGGCATGACGCATCTGTACCCAGGGGAAACCATCGGGACGGTAGCGCCGTCGCGCCCCAGCAGCAATTTCGCTTCGTTCGAGAGCGCCATGCTGCGGCACTTTGCGGCGGGCACCGGGCTGGCAGCGCAGCAGATCAGCCAGAACTGGGCAGAGGTGAACTACAGCGCCTATCGCTCAGCGATGCTGGAAGCCTGGAAGACGTTTGCTCGCCGCCGTGCGGGCTTCGCCTCGGGCCAGGCGCAGCCGATCTATTCGGCGTGGTTGGAGGAATCCATGGAAGTGGACGACTACCCCATGCCGAAGGGGGCGCCGGATTTCATCGAAGCGCGTGCGGCGTACTCGCGCGCGAAATGGATGGGGCCTGGCCGCGGGCTGGTGGACATCGTGAAGGAGCGCCAGGGGGCGCTGCTCGGCATCGACGGCGGCATGTCGTCGCTGGAGGACGAGTGCGCGGAGATATCCGGCACCGACTGGCGCGACGTGGCTGACCGGCGCGCCATCGAGCGCCAGCGCTACGAGGATCTGGGCTTGCCCATTCCCAAGGCATTGGATGGTGTCGAAGCGAAGGATGCCACCAAAGTTCCGGAGGAGCAGTAAATGCGGTTTGCACATTTGGCGCAGCGCCTGTTCAACACGCCGCTGGCGATACGGCAGGAAAAAGCCGAGGTCATCATGGCGGCGCTGGCCGAGCGTCTGGGCGTGAGCCAGATTGGCCGGCTGGACGGCGGGATTGCGCGCCCGTCGGCTGGCGCCTGGGACGAGGATTTCTCCGAGCCCGGCGAGACGGTGCGGGATGTGGGCTACGACATGGTGGGCGATACGCCCGTCGCGTGCATCAAGGTCCACGGCACCCTGGTGCAGAAGCTGGGGAGCCTGCGCCCGTACTCCGGCATGACCGGCTACGACGGCATCCGCGAAAGCATCCTGCGCGCGCACGCTGACCCGGGAGTCGAGGCCATCGTGCTCGATATCGACTCGCCGGGCGGTGAGGTGGCAGGGTGCTTCGACCTGGTCGACACGATTTACGGACTGAGGGGCGACAAGCCGATCTGGTCGATCCTCACCGAATCCGCCTATTCGGCCGGCTATGCCATCGCCAGCGCCGCGGACCGGATCATCGTGCCGCGCACCGGGGGCGTCGGCTCTATCGGAGTCATCGTGATGCACGTGGACTGGTCCAAGGCGCTCACGGCGTCCGGCGTGGCCGTGACATTCGTCACCTATGGCGACCGGAAGGTAGATTTTCGGCCCGAGTTGCCGCTGTCCGAGGAGGCGCTTGCACGCATGCAGGCAGAAATCAACACCATGGGCGAGCTGTTCGTGAACACCGTCGCCCGCAATCGAAACATCGCGCCCGAATCCGTGCGCGACACACAGGCCGCCTGCTTCATGGGGCCGGCCGGCGTCAGCCGCGGTTTGGCGGACGCAGTCATGGCGCCCGACGCCGCATTCATGGCCCTGCTGGATGAGCTGGGCGCTTAACCAACCTGTGAGAGCACACCGATGAAGAAATCCCTCACCGCCCCGTTTGCTTCCCTGCTGGGCATCAACCGTTCGCGCGCGGCCCGCGCCGAGGATACCCCCGACGAGGACGAACGCAAGCAGCGCGACGGCGAGTCCGACGAGGACTACGCGCGTCGCATGGAAGAGCTGGATGAACGGCTCGAAGACGAAGACCAGGAGGAAGACGACAAGCCGGACGCCGAAGGCGACGAAGACGAGCCCGGCGCCGAGGGCGACGAGCCGGACGACGCCGACGAAGAAACGGACTCGGCTAAGAAGGCCGCACGCGCCGCGGAACGCGCACGCTGCGCACGGATCATCGCCCATGGCATCAAGATCGGCGCCGTGCGTCAGGCCGGCGTCTTCGCCTTCGACACCAAGATGTCGTCCAAGGCCGCAATCGCGGCTCTGAACGCGGGGCGCGCGGATGCGCGGCCGGCGCGCCCCAAGAGCGGTCTGACCTCGCGCATGAACACGCTGCACGTTCCCAACCCCGGAGCCGGCGGTGCCGGCGGCGAGATGTCGCTGGCGCAGAAGATCATCATGGCCGGCAAGAAACGCCGCGGCGAAGCCTGAGCCACCACCCCGCAATCCGTAAGGAGCACACCTCATGACGCTCACCGTCAACACCGTCGGGGACAATCCCCAACAGCCCGGCATTCGCGCCGAAACCTACGTTCCCGATCAGCTGATCGCGGGCGCGCTGCAGATCGTGTCCCAGCCCATCATCCTGGGGGCGGGGGCACTGCCGCGCGGCTCGGTACTGGGCATGGTCAGCACCAATAGCGCCGTCACCAGCGCCGGCGACAACACGGGCGATGGCACGGTTGGCGCCGTCACCATTGGCCCGGCTGCCAAGCAGGGCAATTACGTCCTGACCGCGACGGGCGCCACGACGTTCACCGTGGTGGACCCGGAGGGCAGTGCGCTGCCCAATGCCACCGTGGGTACGGCATACTCCCAGGGCGGCATTGGCTTCACCGTCACCGCGGGGTCGACCGCCTTCGTGGCGGGGGACACCTTCACCATCGACGTGAATGACGCCGTGGGCCAGTTCGTCCTGTCGGTGAAGACCGCCAGCGACGGCAGCCAAGTGCCCAGCGCGATTCTGGCCGATGACGCGGACGCCACGAACGGTCCGGTCTCCGCCGGTGCCTATGTCATGGCCGAGGTCAACGGGCGCGCGCTGCACTACGACGAATCCTGGACGCTCGCTGCCCTCACGGCCGCGCTGCGCGACAAGGGCATTTTCGTCAAGTCGTCGGTGTCGGCGACCGATCCGACCTGAACCGCATCCACCTGTTGCAAATAGGCCCTGCCCCCGGCGGGGCCTTTTTATTGGAGCTGAGGAATGTCCTCTTTCGTCTATGACACCAATACGCTGATTCAGGTCGTTCCGAACCTGAAGACGGCGCAATCTTTCCTGCTGGACAAGTTTTTTCCGAATATCGTTACGGCGGATTCGGAAGAAGTCTCCATCGACGTGGATATCGGCAAGCGCCGTATGGCCCCGTTCGTGTCGCCCCTGGTCGAAGGCAAGCTGGTCGAGCAGCGCCGCTTCCAGACCAACACCTTCAAGCCCGCTTACATCAAGGACAAGCGGGCTCCGGACCTGCGCAAACCCGTGCGTCGCATGATCGGCGAGCGCATCGGAGGCGACCTGAAGGGAATCGAGCGCGAGATGGCGAACCTGGAGGCGGAAATGACCGACCAGATCGACATCCTCACGCGCCGCCTCGAGTGGATGGCCGCCAGTGCGCTGCGCGCAGGACAGGTCACCATCGAGGGCGAGGGCTTCGAGACGGTGGTGGTCGATTTCGGCCGGGATCCGGAGCTGACGATCGCGCACACCGGGGCGCGTCAGTGGACGCCGGCAAACGTCGTGGCGGGTACGGCGACCCCCGCGGCAGATATCGAGGCATGGCAACACCGTGTGCTGAAGAAATCGGGCGCCAAGGTCACCGATATCGTCTTCACGACCAGCTCGTGGGCCGGCTTCATCAAGGACGAGTCGATCAAAGGCGCCATCGTCTTCCCGACGCTGGCCACTTTCGGCAACGCCATCAATCCGGGGGCGCAGATCGAGCAGGGGGCGGTCTACAAGGGCCGTTGGGGCCAGTATGATCTGTGGGTCTACAACGACTGGTTCGTGGACGAAAACAACGTCGAGCGCCCGATGCTGGCCGACGGCGACGTGATCCTGAGCGGCCCGAACCTCATGGGTACGCGCGCGTTCGGCCAGATCATGGATCCGGCGTTCAACTACCAGTCGCTGCCTTTTGCGCCCAAGACCTGGGTCCAGGAAGACCCGGCGCAACGGTTCCTGCTGATGCAGTCCTCGCCCATTGTGATCCCGAGCCGCGTCAATGCCTGCTTCGCGGCGAACGTCTGCCCGTCGGTGGTCGACTAATGGCCGGCCCCTCGAAACCCACCGAGCGCGAGCCCGCGGCGCGCTTGGTGGCGGCAACTGTGGCCCGCGGGCGGTCCGTTTTGGACCTGGAGGGGAACCGGCACGCCGCCGGCGCCGAGGTGAAGCTGCCCGAAGGGGAGGTGCAGCGTCTGCGCGAGCTGGGTTTCCTGGTGGATCCGAAGGCGCCAGCCATACGGCTGGACAACGGCCCGAGTTTCGGCTCGGCCCGCGGGCCGCAGATCCGGCGGGGCTGACATGATGGATTTCGATCAGGTCAACCAGGCGGTCAACGGCGCATTCGGTGAAGGATTGATCTATCAGCCCGCCGCCGGCGGCCCTCCGAAGAACATCACGGGCGTCTTCACCGACGCCTACAAGATGGCCTTTCAGGACGGCCAGGGCGGCGTCGGCTGGACCACCACTGCACCCAGCGTCGGGGTGAGGCTAGCAGACCTGCCGGCCGCGCCGGCCAAGGATGACAGCATCACCCGCGTGAGGACAGGAGAAGTTTTTCTCGTCTTTGATCAGCAGCCTGACGGCTTGGGTTGGGTCCACCTCCAACTGAAGAAATCATGACCACAACGAACCAACTGCGTGCGCTCGCGGTGGATGCCCTCGTGGGCGCTACCGACGCCGGACAGCGTGTGTATTCGCCGCGCGATCAGGCCACCTGGGACGGCGAGTACCCGGTGCTGTTCATCCGCACCAATGACGAAGACGGCGTGTCGTTCGGACGCAACGGTGCGCCGGCATTCACCGTCACCTCGATCTTGACGGTGGAGGGGCGGGCGGAGAACCGGGCAGAGCCCAACGATGCCGGTGCGGCGGCGCTGCAAGTGAAGCTCGAGGCCCTGCGCGATCAGATCAAGGCGGCCATCATCAACTACCCGCCGTTGATGCGAGAACTTAACCAGTTCTCGCACTTCCGCACCCGCATCGTCGCCGGCCCGGAGGACGCGGGCGCACATCTTGGAGGGGTTTTGGTCGAGCTGGGGCTCGAGTTTGTCCAGGGCCCGGAGGACTTCTTCCCGGTGCCCACTGTGCCGCTGGAAGGAGTGGATGTGCGTTATCAGGTGCCGGACGGCGCCACCGAGCCCGGCCTGGAAATCGACCTACCGCAATAGGAGCGACCTATGTACATCAAACCTCGCGCCGGGCTGCAAGTGATTGACCCGGTGCGCAAGCAATTCCTGCCTGAGGAAGGCATGGAAGTCGATGATCTCGACCTTTACTGGGCGCGCCGTCTGCGCGACGGCGACGTGGTGCGCGCCAGCGCGCCGGTCGTCTCCAGCAAGGTTCCCAACCAGGCCGCCGCTTCGGAGGCCGTCGCTACGCCCAGCAAGGGGAGCAAGTAAATGAGCATCCAGTTTCCCAATATTCCGCAAAACCTGCGGGTGCCGCTGTTCTATGCCGATCTGGATCCGAGCCGCGCCAATACTGGCCAGTTCAACCAGCGCGCGCTCATCATCGGCCAGGTGACGGCCGCCGGTACGGCGGTCGCCAACAAGCCCGTGATCTCCCAGGGGACCACTGAGGCCAAGACGGTGGGCGGTCAGGGGTCCATGCTGGCGCTCATGACGGCGGCCTATCGTGCTCGTGACAGCTTTGGCGAGGTCTGGTATCTCCCGCTGGCCGATGACGAAAATGCGGTGGCCGCGACGGGGGCCATCACCTTTACCGCAGCAGCCACGGCCACAGGGGTGCTGTCGCTGTATATCGCCGCTTTTGCCGGTTCGCCAGTCGTATCTCTGGTCTGCACCCCCACGATGACGACGGCACAGCTCGCGACGGCGCTGGCCGCTCAGATCAATTCGCTGCCCGATTTGCCGGTGACGGCCGCCGTGGACGCCGAGACGGAGGCCAAGGTGAACATCACCGCCAAGAACAAGGGCTTGGCGGGCAACGATATCGATCTGCGGCTGAACTACTACGGTGCGAGCAACGGCGAAGCGTTGCCCCAGGGATTGGTGGTCACCATCACGCCCATGTCTGGTGGCCTGTTGAACCCGTCTCTGGTCACCGCACTGGCGAACCTGGGCGACATGACGTTCGATTTCATCGCCATGCCCTACACCGATGCGACATCGCTGAACGCGGTGAAATCGCTGCTGTCCACGGTCACGGGCCGCTGGAGCTGGTCCAAGCAGCTCTACGGCCATGCCTACGGCGCGTATCGCGGCACTTTGGGTGAGTGCCAGACGTTCGGGGCCACGCGCAACGATGAGCACATGACGATCATGGGCTTTCATGATTCGCCGACGCCGGCGTGGATTCTCGCGGCCGATATCACCGCGGCGGCGGCTGTGTCCTGCCGCGCGGATCCGGCTCAGCCGATGCAGACAGTGGCGCTGGCCAGCTTTCTGCCGCCGCCGGTCGAATCGCGGTTCGAACTCACCGACCGCAACACGCTGCTATGGACGGGTATCAGCACGTTCACGGTGGGCGATGATGGCACGGTGGCGCTCGAAAACCTGATCACCACCTACCGCGTGAACGCGTTCGGGCAGGCCGACAACAGCTACCTCGAGGTTGAGACGATGAACACGCTCATGGCGGTGCTGCGTCGGCTCAAGGCCGTGGTGACCTCCAAGTACGCCCGCAAGAAGCTGGCCGACAATGGCACGCGTCCGGCGCCGGGCTCCAACATCGTGACGCCCAACACCATCCGCGCCGACCTGATCGCCGATTACCAGGCGATGCAGGACGATTCCGGCTGGGTGCAGGGCGCCGAGGTGTTCGCCCAGGGCCTGATCGTGGAGCAGAACCAATCCAACCCCAACCGGGTGGACGTGCTCTATCCGGCAGTGCTGATCAACCAGCTGCGGATCTTCGCGTTGCTGATGCAGTTCACCAACATCGTGCCGGCCACCGCCGCGGCATAAAGCCGGGGCGGGGCGTAACGAGCCGCCTACGGGCGGCGCTTTCATTTCTGGAGCCGCAACATGGCAAAACTTCTGGCCGGAACCGCGCAGATCACGGTGGACGGCAACTCCTACATGCTGGAGGGTGCGGCGAAGTACAGCCCCTCCACGGTCCGGCGCGAGACGCTGATGGGCATGGACGGCTACCACGGCGTGAAAGAAACGCCGGTGCCTGGCTCCATCTCGTTTACCGGGCGGGACGCTGGTGACCTGGTGGTCGCCAATTTCAACGGCATGCGCAACGTCACGGTGGTGCTGCAGCTGGCGAACGGAAAAACCGTCGTTGGCCGCAACATGGCCTGCGTCGATGCGCAGGAAGTGGACAGCACCGAGGCCACCTTCGACCTGAAGTTCGAAGGCCCCTCCGTCACCGAACAGACCGCGAGCTGACATGAAGAAAAAGGACCTGCAGGACGAATTCACGCTGACCCTGCGTAAGCCGATCACCCTGGGCGAAGGGGCGGACGCCGAGACCTACACCCATCTCGACTTGCGCGAACCCGAGGCGGCGGAAATGCTCGACTTCAACCGGCGCAGTACCAAGGATCCCGGCGACGCGCTGAAACATCTGATCGCCAAGGTCTCCGGTGCGCCGCTGGCGGTCGTGGCGAAGATGAAGGCCCGCGACTTCACGAAGGCTTCCACGTACCTGGTTGCTTTCATGGAGGAAGAGGCTGACGGCGACGGCGACGACGCCGGCGACTCGGAGGCAGGGCTGGGAAAGTAAGGCGGCTCTCCGTGGACTGGGAGCTGGTGGTGGCGGCGACCACGAAGTACTACGGGTGGTCGCCGCGCGACGCGCTGGGCATGAGGCTCAGTGAGTTGCGCTGGTGGCACGACATGGCGCAGCGAATGGAAGCGCAAAATGGCAAATGACCTGGTATTTCGGATCTCGGCAATCGACAACGCGTCGAAGGTTGCCGGTAAGGTCCGCAGTGCGCTTGCGCGCGTCACGGACCCGGTGGGCAAGCTGACGCGGCGCTTGGCCGGTACCGGGAAGCTGGGCGCCGCGGCGCTCGGGAAAGTCGATGCCGGCCTGCGAACCGTGGCGCAGACCGCGCGCACGGTCTCCGATCGCATCGCCTCTATCGTCCCCGGCATGGCGGCGTTGACCGGGTTGGCTGGCACCGCAGGCATTGGGGCGCTAGCGGAACGCTGGGGCAGCCTCGGCTTCAACCTCCAGCGCACCTCCCGGCAACTGGGCATGTCCACGCAGAGCCTCCAGGCATGGCACTACGCGGCGCAGCGCGCCGGCGTCACGGCGGAGCAGTTCGACCAAAGCATGGTGTCATCGCAAAACACCATCCGGGAGGCCGCCTTTGGCGCGAATCCGCAGGCCATGATGCTGTTGAATCGCCTTGGCGTGCAGATCTCGCGTACGAAAGACGGCCAGATCGACTACCAGCGCACGCAGTCCGACATCCTGACGGCGCTGGGCAAGGTGAAGAATCCGGCCGGCCAGCGCACGGCCGCCGACGCGCTCGGCATGGGCGCGCTGCTACCGATGATCCAGCGTGGCACATACAACGCCGACCGGCAGCAGGCCATTGCCAACGGATACGCGCCGTCGGCGGACGCCATCCAGCGAGCTGCCGCGTTCCGGGACCGTATCAATGCCCTGACCAGTGGCGCGAGTGCACTGGCGAACACCATCGGGGATAAGCTGGTGCCCGTGCTGACGCCCATGGTTGAGAAGCTCTCAACCTGGCTGAGCGAGAACCGCGTGGATATCGCCACCCGACTTGCCGACGCGGTCGGCAAGTTCACCAGCTGGATCACCAGCGTGGACTGGGACGGCTGGTACAAACGGCTGAACAGCATCGTGGATGCTTTCGGTGGCTGGGGATCCGTGCTGCGGGACATCGTGGCGATCAAGTTCGGAGCGACGCTGGTCAGCTGGACCGCCTCGATCGCCACGCTGGCCGCCACGCTGGTGACAGCCAAGACCGCCGCGCAGGCGCTCAAGGGTGTCGCCGGCGCCGGCGCGGCAGCGGGCGCCGCTGAGGGCACGGCGGCCGGCGGCGCCGCGGCGGCTGGTGCGGGGGCGGCAGCCTCCCGGGCGCCGTGGCTTGCCCGCCTCTTCAATCCGTATGTGGCCGGCGCCGCTGCGCTCTTCTACAGCAAGAATCTGAACGAAGGCGAGGCCGATGTACTGGCCCGCGCGCAGCGGGGAGAGGGCAAGCGTTATCTCACGCCGGGCGAGTATGCCCCGGGCGGCACGAGCGACCCCAAGATCCTGGCGATCGCGCAGAGATTCCAGGATATGGGGTGGTCCAAGGCCCAGGCCGCGGGCATCGCCGCCAACATCCTCCAGGAATCCGGCGGCAATCCCTACAGCGTGGGGGACAACGGCCAAGCCTATGGCGTCGGCCAGTGGCATGCGGACCGGCAAGCGGACTTCAAGCGCGTGTTTGGGAAGGACATCCGCGATTCCGATCTGGACGAGCAGCTGAAGTTCTTCGACTGGGAGCTGCGTAAGGGCCCTGGCATGCAGCGTCGAGCTGGTGACCTGTTGCAGCAGGCCAACTCGGCCAATGCTGCGGCGGCGATCGTGTCGAAGTATCACGAGCGCCCGGCCGACATCGAGGGCGAGCAGGTGCGCCGCGGCGCCATGGCCGACCAGATTTTCCGATCCATGGCTGGCGGTGCCGGCGCGGATTCGACCGCTGCGCCGCCGGCGGCCCAAGGGACGTCGGCGGCGGCCACCACGGCGGCCAATGCCGGCTCCGAGGACAGCCATGACAAGCTGGTCGAGGCGCTATCTACCGCCGTTCAGCGCACGCCCGTGCAGGTGACCGTAACTGCACCTCCCGGAACGCGCGTGGAAACGAACAACGGCGACGGTGTTGGGATGCCGGCGCGCGTGCAATACCAGATGCTGGGAGCAATGCCTTGAGCACTTCTTCTGACCTGCTGAACGTCGTCGGCAGTATCGGCGGCGTGGCGAATGCCGTAGACGGCCTGTTCGGCCCTGGGGAGGGCAGCTGGGAAGCGTCGCTGCAAAAGGCGTCTTTCGGTGGCGTGCCTTTCGGCGTGAATACCGCGCGCACGCACGCCGGCCGGCGTCAGGCCATCCACGTCTATCCGTGGCGAGATGACGTCTGGATCGAGGACCAGGGCAAGCGGCCGCGTCAGTTCCGGATCAACGGCTTCCTGGTAGAGAACAGCCTCGTCTATGGCGGAGGCGGCGTCATCGCCCAGCGCGAGGCGCTGCTGGCGGCGGTCGAGGCTCCGGGAACCAGCACGCTGGTCCACCCGACATTCGGCACGGTGCGCAGCGTCAACTGCCTGGATATCGAGATCGAGGAGCGCAAGGACCTGGGCCGGGTTTTCGAGTTCACCATGACGCTGATGGTGTCCGGTGTGCGGCAGTATCCGGGCGCCGTGCAGTCCACCGGAGATCTGCTTTCGGCGGCAGCCGCGTCGCTGCGCGCGCAAAGCCTCGTGGACTTCGCGCGCAAGGCGATCTCGGCGATCCAGCTCGGCGCTGCGGTGGTGCAGCAAGCCGTTTCCACGGTGCTGCGGTATTACCAGACGGCGATCGGCATCGTGAACGGCGTGCGGCGCGTCTTCAACGCGGTGTCCACGTTGTCGGGGAACTTCGGCCGGCTGTTCGGCGGCGGGAATTCCGGTTACTCCGGCTCGAATCAGCACGCCTCCACGTCGGCCACCGTGACGGACCTGCTCGCGGCGAACGTGGCAGCCAGCGGCGCTGTGGTCGCCGCAGGCGGCGCGCTGCAGCTGGCAGCGGCGAATATCTCGGATACCGCTACCTACGGCGCCGCGGCGGACACATTCGTCACGGCCGTGGCCGCCACCGCGGCGGACCCGGTGGACGGCATTTCGATGCTTTCCGCGCTGGCGGCCTTCCACCCGGCGGGCACGACCACAGATTCGCCAATTGGCCAGGCCATGGCCGCAATCAACGACGCCTGTGCGGCGCACCTGCGTCGCGTGGCGATTGCCTCGCTCGCGGAGACCGTGGCGAGCTACCAGCCCGCATCCCAGAACGACGCGATCGCAATGCAGACGGCGGTGACATCGATTATCGACGCGGAAATATTGGTGGCCGGCGACGCGGGCGACGACGCCAGTTATGACGCGCTGCGAGAGCTGCGCCGGGCGGTTGTGGCGGACTTGCAGGCCCGCGGCGCCGAGCTGGCTACCGTCGGCACCTTCGCGTTCAACGCCTCGCTGCCCGCGTTGGCGCTGGCCAACCGGATATACCGGGATCCCGCACGGGCCGACGGCCTTGTGCGCCAGGTTGATCCGATTCATCCGGCATTCATGCCGACCACCTTTGATGCTCTGGCGAGATGATGGACGACGAGCTGACCATACGTGTTTCGACGTGCACTCGGAAGGGAAACGGCTACACGTTATCCAACCCCCGCATCCTGGCGGGCTGGCAGGAGACACGCTTTACGCGAGGCGTCGAGCGCTGCCCGTCGGACTTCCAGGTCACCATGACGGAACGATATCCAGGCGCCAACCCGCCCGAGATACAGGTCCAGCCTGGGGATTATTGCGAGGTCTTCCTGGGGCCGGACCGCGTGTCTACGGGATGGATTGATCGATTCATCCCCGGCTTCAACGATGGCGCGCATTCGATTACAGTCACGGGCCGCAGCAAGTGCCAGGACCTTGTGGATTGCGCCGCCGTCTACAACGGGTACCAGATTAGCAACGCGCCAGCGCTGGCCATCGCGCAGCAGCTGTGCGCGCCGTTCGGTGTGAGCGCCTCACTGGCGGCAGGAAGCAACCAGGGCGCGCCAGTAGAGCAGGTCGTCATCCTGGCCGGCGAGACCGCGTACGACGTCATCGAGCGGGTATGCCGGTACCGCGCGCTGCTCCTCTATGACACCCCCTCGGGCGATTTGCTGCTGTCGGGTATCGGCTTGTCCTCGGCAGCCAGTGGCTTCCAGGAAGGCATCAACGTGCAGCGCGCCACGGTGGTCTACGCGTCAGATCAGCGTTTCAGCGATTACTACGCCATCTACCAGGGGATCGATCTCTTCGGGGATGCCGGCGGCGCACCGAATCAGATCGCGCACGTGGTGGACACTGCGGTGCAGCGGTACCGGCCGAGGGTGGTGATCTCGGAAAGCATGATCGGCGGCAGCGTCATCGCCGAGCAGCGGGCCCGCTGGGAAGCTGCGCGTCGCGCCGGCCGGTCCTTTGTGGTGCGTCTGACAACGGACTCGTGGCGCGACGCCGCCGGCGCCCTGTACACGCCCAACACCCTGGCGCCGCTGATTCTGCCATCGCTGAAGCTGGGAACGGCACAGGCGCCCGTGTCCTGGCTGATATCCGAGGTGACCTATCAGCGCGGTCGCGCAGGGACGACATGCGACATGATCCTGATGCCGCCGCAGGCGTTCTACCAGCAGCCGTTCAGCTGGGTGCAACTGGGCCCGGATCAGACCATAGGGTAGCCATGGAACAACATCTCTTCGAGCGGCTATTTCGTCGGATCCAGATGTTGGTCGGGCGCGGCCGCATCACTCAGGTGGACGATTCCGGACCCGTGCAGCGCCTGCAGGTGCAGGCCAGCGGTTTCGAGCTGGCGGACAAGCGGGCGCGCGTGCAGGAGTTCGGCTTGACATCGAATCCGCCGATCGGTTCGGACGCCGCCTTGATGGCCATGACGGGGGATCGCACGGCCGTGATGGTGGTGGGCACCAATCACCAGGGCAGCCGCCCGCGCAACCTAGCGCCGGGCGAGACCAAGCTGTACAGCGAAGACGGCAAGTACGTCTATCTGACCGCGTCTGGCGGCATCGTGGTGGACGCCAACGGGCAGGACGTCGTGGTGAATAACGCCAAGGACGTTACCTGGAACCTGAGCGGCAAGCTGACCATCGTGGCCCCCGGCGGCATCGACCTGCAAACGCCCATGGTGAAGTCCACCGGCGACATGCAGGACAACTACGAGAGCAACGACAAGACCATGAAGGGAATGCGCGAGATATATGACATTCACACCCATCCGGTGCGCAATGTCGCGTCCGGCAGCAGCACTGTGACGTCCGATGTACCGAGCCAACAGCAATGAACGGCGATATCACGATTTCCTGGGATGCCGCGCGGTCGCATGGTGATTGGATGCTGGCTGGCGCCGACTTGCTGACCGGCAGCGACCTCGCCACGGCCATGCTGATCAGCGTGTTCACGGACGCTATGGCGGCGCCGGACGACGTCATACCGGACGGCACGGGCGACGCTCGTGGCTGGTGGGGCGATCAGTTCGATCCCGAACACCCCATCGGCAGCAAGCTGTGGCTGCTGGATCGCGCGAAGCAGACCCAGGAGACGCTCAACCGCGCATACGACTACCTGGCTGAGGCGCTGCAATGGCTCATCGATGACGGTGTGGTTGCACGCTTCGATATCGAGGTCGGCTGGGTGCGAGAGACGTTCCTGGGGGCGAAGGTGACCGCTTACGCCCCGAGCGGCGCTTCGCTTCACACCGGCCAATACCTGTGGGCCTGGAACGGAATCAACTGACATGCCATTTTCCCGACCGACGCTATCGGACCTGCGCAATCAGGTCATGGCAGACATCAACGCGACCCTGACCGGCGCCAATGCGTTCCTGCGCAAGGCCGTGCTGCGCGTCCTGGCTATCGCCCAGGCCGGTCTGGCGCACCTGCATTTCGGCTATCTGGACTGGATCTCGAAGCAGGCCGTGCCATGGACTGCCACGGACGAGTACCAGGCGGCATGGGGCGCGCTCAAGAACGTCTACCAAAAGGACGCCGTCCAGGCGGTCCTGACCGTGCAGTTTTCCGGCACGGTTGACACCCTGATCAGCTCTGGAATCAACGTGGTGCGCGCCGACGGCGAGACCTACACCATCCAGGAATCCGCGACGATTGGCGCCGGCGGAACGGCCGTCGTGACAGTCCTGGATACGGTGGCCGGCGCCGCGGGGAACTGCGACGACGGAACGTCGCTTACTCTGGCCACGACAATCGCCGGCGTGCAGTCCACTGGGACCGTGACAGGCACGGTCACCACCGGTGTGGATCCCGAGGATCAGAAGGCGTTTGGTAGCCGTGTGATCGCGGCGTTCCAGCAGACGCCACAGGGCGGCGACAGCGACGATTACGTCGCCTGGGCGCTGGCGGTCCCGGGTGTGACGCGGGCGTGGTGCTCGCCGAACGGATTCGGCGCTGGTACCGTGGTTCTGCGGTTCATGATGGACGTGGCCCAGGCTGCCCATGGCGGCTTCCCGCAAGGCACCAATGGGGTGTCTCAGCATGACCAGGGCCCGGACGGCTTGCCGCGCGACGTAGTGGCCACCGGCGACCAACTGACTCTCGCGGACGCCATCGTCGGCGAGCAGCCTGTCACCGCGCTCGTCTTCGCCTGCGCGCCGATCGAGAACAGGCTGCATTTCACCATCTCAGGATTGTCCACCAGCAGCGCCGCGACGCGTGCAGCCATCGCCTCGGCGGTCTCGGACGTGCTGTTTCGCAATGGTGACCCGCGCGCCGGCACGATCAACCTGAACGATATCGAAGCGGCAATCAATAGCGTTCCCGGAACGGGCGGATGGCTGATGGTCCAAGTCACGGGGACCGTCGACGGCGTGATCACGACCTATCCCGGCAACATCACCGGAGCGATGGGCGAGTTGCCCACGCTCGATGGGATCACCTACGTATAGAGGCGCCATGGCTCTGAATCTTCGCGCTGCAGATTTCCTCCAGGCGTTCCTGAAGCTGTTGCCGCGCGGGCGGGTTTGGTCACGCGACCTCGCCAGCGTGCAGAATCTTGTGTTGCTGGGCCTGAACAAGATCTACGAGACCAATACGGCTCGCGCCAATCAACTTCTGGTGGACGCCTTCCCGGCTACGACCTTCGAGCTGCTGCCGGAATGGGAGGCAACCCTGGGTCTACCGGACCCGTGTGCTGGGCCAGCTCCAACTATCGATGCAAGACGTAAACAGGTCGTCGCTCGGCTCACTGCCAACGGGGGTCAATCCATCCCGTACTTCACGGCTCTGGCAGGAAACCTGGGCTACCAGGTCACGATTACCCAGTTTATGCCGTCGCGATTCGGTAAACGCTTCGGCACGCCCTTCGGCGGGACAGACTGGGCGCACGCGTGGCAGGTGAACGCGCCGACATTCACGATCAATCACCTGCGCTTTGGGGATTCCTTCGGCGTTCCATTCGCATATTGGACGAACAACGTCCTGACCTGTGAGCTACTGGCCGTGAAGCCAGCTCACACCATCCTGAATTTTTCCTATTCGGAGTAGCAAAGCATGGACCTTCTGATTGCGCCGGGCACCGTCGATCTCGCTCATGCGGACCAGGCGCCCACGACTGGCACGCCGGGCTGGGCCACCGACGGCAATCCGGCGACCAACACACCAGCGACGCAATGGCCAGCCTATGCATTCAACGCATTGCAGGCGGAACTTGTTGCGATAATCACCGGTGCCGGCTTGACACTGGACCGAAATAATAACGGCCAGGCTTTCGAGGCGATCCAGCAGCTAATATTGGGGAAGAGTGCTGGCCGCTTACTCCGCACGACTGTCTACAGCCGCACAAGCGGAGGCGTCCAGCAGGTATCGGTGAACGGCGGGACGCCGACGACTACGGGCGCCAGCACATTCACTTCCCTGCCGAATGCTGCCTTTGTGGAGGTCGAGGGGTGCGGCGGGGGCGGTGGCGGCGGAGGCGCTCAGGGCACCACCGCCACCACAGCGTCTGCCGGCGGCGGAGGTGGTGCGGGCGGCTATTTCCGAACCAGGATCGCTGGACCTTTGTCTGGCATTTCAGTAACCGCTGGCACCGCTGGAGCCGGAGCGCCGGCGGGGCTCGCGCCTGGCTCAAACGGCGGCACCACGTCCTTCGGTACCTATGGTTCGGCTACAGGCGGTGCGGGCAGCCTTGCGGGAAGCTTGACGAGCAACCCAATCATCGCTTCGGGAGGCACCGGTGGTGTGGGGTCGGGCGGCAACATCCTAAACGCGGCTGGATCTGTTGGGAATTGGGGGTTGGTTGTGGTTGATGGTACAGGGAACTCCTACAGTATCGCCAGCGGACAAGGAGGTACTTCGATCTTCGGCGGTGGCGGTCAGTCGGTATCGTCGAATAACGGCTTGGCGGCGCAGTCTCCAGGTGCAGGTGGGAGCGGTGGTAGCTGCCTTCCAAACCGTTCATCGGGCAGCGCTGGTGGCGCTGGTGGTCCTGGAATCGTGATCGTACGGGAGTATGCGTGATGAAGACCTATGCTCGTATTGACAACGGAATCGTCGTAGAGGTAATTCCCCCGATGACCTATGACGATGGAACCGAAATCCCGATAGAGCTTCGGTTTGTTCCCGAAATTGTGGACACGCTTGTCGATATCACGGGCATCGACCCGATGCCGGATCAGAGGTGGACATACGACGGCGAGTTGTTCTCGCCGCCGCAACAACCATAGCGTCAGCGACGGAGCACAACGACGGACTGGCCGAGAGGGACATTATTTCGCACGGGCTCCCAACCGCCGATGAATCGGTCAACCTTTAGATCGAGGTGGGATGCCCAAGCAGCAATAGCATTGCGTTCGATGAATGTATTGAGGTGCGGTGTAGTCTGCCTTTTTTGATGCAGCACCGTGTCCTCGAACACTGCCCACTGCCCTGGGGGACCGAACTCGAGAAAAGAAAAGACGATGCGCCCATTGGGCTTCAAGACTCGGCGCATCTCTTCGAGGTAGATGTATGTCTCGTGATGAAGAAGGTGTGTGAAAACGCTGAAAGCACACGCTATATCGACGCTCGAATCCTCTGCGGGAATGCTCAGGTCACGGTGGCAGATAAATCGATATGAGTCCGGTGTCTTGGATCTAGCATAGTCCAGCAAAGCTTGGACGATGTCTGTTCCGAGGTAGCTTATGTCGAGGCCGCTCTTCGCGATCGTGAAAGCCAATCTTCCGCTCCCACATCCAAGATCGAAAACAGACATTCCATCATCTAAGCCAGCTTCTTTGAGCATGTCGAGTTCGATCTGCCCGATCAATTCATACTTGCCGCCGACTGCGATTGCCATCGCTTCGTCTATGGGGTGAGTCGCAATGAGATCCCCGACCAGCTTTTCGTAATCCTCCACAAAATGGAACTGTGCCATGGTCCTCCTCCCTGGATGAGCGGGCGCCATTTTTCCCCGGCAGGGTTGCATTTGTCAAGAAAAGTTCCCGCCCATGCGGTTTTTTTCGTCCAGTGAATTTACTGCGCCGCCGCTGAGCGGCGTTTTGTTTTTGTGCTGCGGATAGGGCGGCCACCCGAAAAGCGTGCGTCCTGGGCGCGCTTCCGCAGCCTTCTATACCAGGGAATCATCAGGAGATTTCCATGGAAGAAAGCCTAAGCTTCAACGGCCAGACCTTCAGCGTCGTGGAGCACGGCGGCCAGCCTTGCCTCACCCTGGCGGAGATCGCGCGGGCGCTGTACGGACAAGGGGGTACTCAAACTGCGACCCCCTTTGAAACGCGGGTGCGTGACCTTTACCGACGCCACGCCGGCGAGTTCACATCGAGCATGACGGCGCTGGTCAAAATGAAGACGCCCGGTGGTGAGCAGGACGTCAGGGTGTTCAGCCTGCGCGGCGCGCACCTGCTTGGGATGTTCGCCAGGACCGAGCGTGCGAAGGCATTCCGGCGCTGGGTGCTGGATGTCCTGGACGAGCGCGCCGCGCGCGCCGATGGCCTGCTGCCGCTGTTCCAGGCTGCGCTGGCCGAGTACAGCAGCAAGAAGGCGGTCGCCAGCCTCTGCGGCCGAGGCCTGAATCAGTGGAAAGGCGAGAAGCCGCCACTGGAAGACCGAATGCGAGAACTGTCCGAGCGCATGCAGCCGTCGCTCTTCATCCACTGACCCGGCCCTAAGCCGGGTTTTTTTACGTCCATACGGGAGGCAGCAATGCACCCATTCTGGAGCAAGCACGTGAACAACGATATCCCTGTGGAAGCCCTGAAGGCGACTCCGCCTGTTGCCGTGACGACGGCCGCGGCCGCGACGGGCTGGGATCTGAATACCTGGGTCGGCATCGCCACGCTGATCTACATCGGGCTTCAGGGTGCATACCTGATATGGAAATGGCGGCGCCAAGCGCGCGACGGGATCGTGGAGGGGTCATGATTCCGGAGGGCTTGAAACGGCTGTTGCAAACCGCGGCGGCCGGCGGCGCGCTGGCGATTGCCGGCGTATTGGTGAGTCAATTCGAAGGCCGGGCGCATGTCCCGTATCGCGATCCGGTCGGCGTCTGGACAGTCTGCGAAGGGCATACCGGGCCAGACGTCATCCAGGGGCGCCGGTATTCGGACGCCGAATGCGATGCGCTCAAGGCGCAGGACCTGGCCGAAGCTGACGTCGCGGTGCGGCGTCAGATCAAAGTGCCCTTGACCGAATGGCAGCGTGCCGCCCTGATCGACTACACGTTCAACCTTGGCGAAGGCAACCTGGCCGCCTCGACCATGCGGCGCAAGTTCAATGCGCGCGATTACGCGGGCGGGTGCGCAGAATTGCTGAAGTGGATCAACGGAAGAAAGGGTGGCGTGCTTGTTCCGCTGCCGGGCCTTGTGGATCGCCGCAACGCAGACCAGTGGGTGTGCGAGCAAAGTTCCCCCAACCCACCTCGATAGGTGACCCATGACTGAGCAAACGCAAGACGCCACCTCGACAGAAAACCTGCCGGATCAGTCCGGCATGCGAGCCGCTGAACTGTCTTCCACCGGTGCCATCGGCCAGGCCGTTGATGCTGCCAAAACGCTGGTGTCATCCGCCGCTGGGCGTCGCCCCTGGACCGTCATTGCGTGGGCCTTCGGCGCCGGATCGCTGATCGGGCTCACCATCGGCGCGCTGCTGTTCTGACCATGCGCGGCTATCTCATCGCCGCGGCCGCCGGCCTACTGCTGGCGCTGGCCGCTGTGGCCGGCGTCAAGTGGTACGGCCGGCACCAGTACGCGACCGGCTACGAACAGGCACAGCTGGAAGCCCAGGTTGCCGCCGCGCAGCTTTCGAACCAGTACCGCGCCCAGGAACAGGCGGCACAACAAAAAGCCGAGGAAGAATATGCGAAGTACCGCGTCCAGGTCCTGGCCACTCAGAAGCGCGCCGCTGATCTCGATGCTGCTGTTGGCAGGCTGCGCGCACAGCTTGCCGGCCTGCAATCCCGTCGCGCCGCCCAAGGTGCCGGGCCCAGCGCCGGAGCTGATGCAGCCGCCGGCCCTGACGTCATCGGCGTTATTGCAGCGTGCACAGGACGATATGACGAAGTGGTCAGATATGCTGCAGCCCTCGCGGATCAAGTGACCGGGCTGCAGGGATACATCCGGGGTGCCCTCAGCACCGAAGCGCGAGCGCCTGTCTCGCAGTGACGTTACGGGTTACTGCGGCCGGCGCTTCGGATACTGGTACTCGCGCCGGGTCTTCCATCTGCCGTCGTATTGCCAGAAGGCGCAGCCGGTCTGCGGAAGCGGCTTTACGGACACGGCGCCAGGCTCAAATCTGCAGACGGCATGTGTTCCCTGTGAGGCCGTTTCGCCGTGCCAATGCCGGCAGGCCCAGCACCCGCCTGGCCGATCAGGGGCTTGCATGAGGTGGCTGTGTGACACGATGGCCTCCAAGCTACTGGACGGCCATCCAGTATATTCCTACGCCAGCCCGAAGGCCGCGCGGATCTCGTCGCCCGCCGTCCCATCCTCATCCGTGTACCGGTCCCCGATGCTGGCGCATTTGCCCACGATGGTGCGGGTGTAATCCAGCAACTCCGGCGTCATCTTCCCGCCGGGCGGCAACACGCCGGCATCCGTGGCGATCTTCTCCAGGTCTTCGTCGCAGATCGCACAGTGCTGTTCGGCTTCCATGGCTACTCCCCTTCCTCGACCGGCTCGATGGCGTCCGGCAGCTCGTAGCGGGAATTGCCCACCTCCCGCCGGACCTTGTGCCAGGTGAAGGCCGATTCCGGCAAGCCCTGGGCCAAGATGGCCGCCGCGCGCGCCGGCGTCGTCGCCGGGTCCAGCCATCCCAGCGCCAGGTCAGGCGCCAGCGCCACCGGTCGCCGGTCGTGGACATCGACCATGCCGCCGCGTGCGTCATTGGTCACGATGGCCATGCCGTTGTCCTTGCCATGCTCGCGCCCCGGGCGCCACGCCGTGACCGCGGCGAAGAGCAGCGGCTCGTCGTTGGCGTGGTGGATGTAATAGGGCTGCTTCGGCCCCTTCGGGTCATCGGTCAGCCACTTCCATTCGTACCAGCCGTTGGCCGGCACGATGATCCGGCCGCCTTCCTTCATCAGCCAATTCCACGGCCAGCGGCCGGCGGCGATGGTTTCGATCTTCGCGTTGCTGATCGGCGCCCGGGCCCAGTTCTGCGGCTTGTAGCCCCAGAAGATCCGTTCGACGTGGATCGTGCCATCTTGGAATTCATGCAGCGTCAGAGGCCGCGTGCCGGGCGGGATGTTGTAGCGCGGGCCGACCGGGTCCGGCGGGAACAGCTCGCCAGCGCGGGGCGCCCGGATCAGGGTCTCCAGATAGTCGTCGCGGTTGTTCTTCTGGACGATGCGGCCGCACATGGGGGTCTCCGACTGGCAGTTCCGGCCAGTATAGAACCCCGAATTGCGGAGCGCGGAGCGGATTGCGGAGCAAAACGAAAACGGCCCGCATCGCTGCGGGCCGCGTAAATCCTGGTGGCGCATCCCTGATTCGAACAGGGGACCTGCGGATTATGATTCCTTGGCAGATTTTCGGAAAATCAAGCACTTAGGCCGTTTTGCCGCTCCGCTATTGTGCAGAAACTGCGCAGCCGGAAGCCGCATATTTGCGTGGGGTGACTGGCGTTTGCGGAGCACTATCGGGTGGGATTCACCTTGTCGCCGCGGCGCCCGCGGACGTAGTGCTCCGTCATCTGAATGGACTTATGGCCGAGCTGCATCTGCGCCTGGCGAATGTCGCCGGCGCTGTCCGCCTTGTCCGTCCCGGCCTTGGCCCGCAGGTCGCGGAACTGGAATTCCTGCGGGGTAATCCCGGCCGCCTCACGCGCTTTGTGGAAGCGCTGGCGCAGCGCGTCGTACGTCAGCCGCTGACCTTCTTCATTCACCACCAGTGCCGTGGACGAAACCTTGTATCCCGCCTTCCGCGCCCGGATCCTCTCGATAACCGTTGCCAGTTCGCCGACTACCTGTAGGCGTAACTTCTTGCCCGTCTTGCCTTGATCCACGTGCAGCACGCCATCGCGGACGTCCCGCTCGTCGAACTTCAGGGTGTCGGCCGGCCGCTGGCCGCTCAGATAGGCCAGGTCCATTGCGTCACGCGTCGGCTGGTCGGCCTTCTCGTAGACCGCAGTAAACCGGTCGTCCTCAACGTAGACATCCCGGCCGGTCTCTCGGTTCTTCTTCACGCCGGCGCACGGGTTTGGCGCGTCTGTTATGCCGTTCTCGCGCGCGTAGTTGAAGATATGGCTGAAGAGGGCGATCTCGCGGTTCGCGCGCACGTGACCGGGGTTCGGAGGAACGGGGCGTCCCTGCGCAACGTACCAAGCGCGGGCCTTGTCAGCGCGCCAAGCCATGTATTGCTTGATGTGCAGGGGCCGAATCTGGTCCAGCGGAGCCGGCGGATTGTCGAAGAACTCGTAGATGAATTCGAGCTCCTTCATGTTGTCGATCTGCGTCCGTGGCGCCTTGGTCGGCAGCACGTCGCGCACATAGCGCTCTGCCGCGTACCGGAAAGTCGGCACAGGCGCGCTGGCGGGCGCGTTGGCGCGTTCGAGCTCCGACCATTTGCGCACCGCCTCTACTAGGTCGGGGCCGAGCGGAATTTCTTTGCGCGGCGGCCCGCCGCCGGCATCGTAGTAGTAGAAAGTCCGGCCGCTTTTCTGCTTGCGCGCGCGCATCCGCGGCGGCAAATTCAAATTCTTGTACGGCTTGCGACCCATTTCAGGCTGCCTTCAATGCCTTTGGTTGCCAGGCTTGCTGTTCGACCTGCTGCCCCGCGGCCCTGGTGCCGGCGATGGCCGACCAGAGGATTTTAGGAACGCCACGGGCGTTGACGTGGAAGGGAATACCCTGGGTGCGCAGCCACTCTGCCTGGAGCTGTTCGCGGTGGACGGTCTTCCCATTGATCCGTTTGCCCGTCCTGATGCCGGTGAACTCAGCCACCTCCTCGGGTGTCAGAAATGCGTTATTGCTCATGCGTCTTCCTTTCCAGGAACCGGCCGGGCGCCGGCCGCCACACACTCACCGTGGACCAGCCCGATATGGCCGGAGGCGATATCCCACCCCGCGGCCTGGGTGGGTCCACGATCAAGCCAGCGAGCCCGTGTATATGCTCGGCCGGCTTCGGTAAGCCGATACACGTCACCAGGCAGAGCCTCGACCAGGCCTTCGCGAATCATGGCGTCCAGTTCCAGACGTACGGCCTGCCGGAGTTCGTCAGTTTCCATTCTCGGCTCCCATAGCAGCGGCAGCGCGGCGACAATGTTCTACCTTCACCAGAACGACATGATCGTCATCGTCGTCTGCGTCCTCCTCGATAGAGTCGGCTTCATATGAGAACGGCCGCAACGCCGCCTCCAGTTCTGCGATACGGTGGATCAAGGCGAGGACCGCTTTCGGGCTGGCGCGCTCGATGAACTCCTGCACGCCGGGCGCCATGCACACATCCGGCCATCTATCGTGCGGATGGACGGTGCCGCTCAATGCGCCACCGTCGCGGGTATTGGGCCCGCCCTTGAAGGTCAGGCGCCGGTACGAGTTGGACGTCCACCATTGCCAGTCAAGTCCACCGGCCGCCTTCGCCGCCAACTCCAGCAATTCGCGGTCAGTTCGCATCGCTCTGCTCCTTCTGCGCTCCGGGTTGCGCTGCATTGGCCCGCTCAAACCTGTATCTCCGCACCCATTCACGAAGTGTTTGCAGGAAAGAGATCGGGCTGCCAATGGTTGCGCGGACAGGGCGGCGTCCAGGTAGCGCATCTGCCAGGTCGGGTGAAATGGCATCGAGAATTTGTCGCCGTCCAGGCGCACGAGGATGTGCGAGCCGCGAGACGACGTGATCGTGCCCTGGATGGCACCGCCGTTGCCCGTGTACTCCACGCGTGCCCCGCGCTTGGCGGGAACGCCGTAGGTGTTGCGGATGTATTGCAGGCTCAAGCCGCACCTCCGTCGCCCTGGCGCTGCTTGGCAATGGCGGCGCGCTCGGTATCCTCGATTACGCGTCCAATGTCCACGCCGTCTGGATGGTCGTGGCTGAAATGGAGTTCGAATATCTCGGTGCGCTGCTCGTCCGTCAGCACGGTCTGTTTGGTGTCCATTGGTCTATTCCTTGTCGATCAGGGCGCGGATGTCGGAAGCGGCGATGCGCTTGCCGGTGTTCTCCATCAGCGTGGCCGCTTCCTCCAGCGCCTTGCGCCGCTCGTCGGCGCGGGCCTGCGCGACTGCGGCGTCGATCTGCTGCTGGATGTGCTGGCGCAGGCTTTGGCGCTCCGCCGTGGTCATAATGTCCGCGGCCCATTTCGGCAACTTGGGCAACGCCGGCAGGGCTGGCTTGTCAGCGCGGGTCATGCGGCAATCCTCCGTTGCTTTGCGTCCATGGGCGTCCATGCCGCCAGATCCGGCACATTGGCGCGCACCAGCGCCGCGGCGAGCGGCGGGCATACGCTGTTACCGCACATACGGACCTGGGCGTGCTTGGGCAGCCGCCGGCCGTTGATCGTCGGCGCGATGACGTAGTCGGCCGGGAAGCCCTGGGCGGCGTACAGTTCGTGCGGCTCCAGCATACGCATGCCGATATCGGCGATGACATATTCCTGGCGGGCAACGGACACCAGGCCGATGCGGTCCTTCGTCGGGATGGTGTGCATCGGGTCTCGGCAGTCCTGGTCCTGGCCGCCCTCGCTGTAGTACTTCACCAGGAAGGCGCGCACCTCGGCGTGATGCGTACCGCCGGCGCTGATGGTGTGCAGCGGCAGGTCGGCCGGCTGGCCGTCGCGGGCTGTGCCGCGCAGCTTCGCCAGGTGGGATGTCACGATGCAGGTATCGGCCTTGGCAGTGAGCGTCTGTGACGGCTCGCCGGCATCGCGGGGCCGGCTCTGGCCCGCGCGGCCGCCACAGCCCACCAGCTGCGCCGCTACCAGCGCGTGATGGTCCACGGTCGTGGCGGTATGCGCGGGGCCGTCCAGCGGTGCGCCGGGGCCGTCGTAGTTCCCGCCGTAGTGCTTGGCCAGGAAGGCGGACACCAGAGCATGCTTGATGCCGCCGGCGACTACCGTGCCGAGCGGCTTGTCCAGGCCCGGCGCACGGGGCGCTTGTCCAGGGGCCTCGCCGTATCCCGCCTGGATCAGCGTCGGCGCAACGATTCCCATGGCATTCCCCGTGCCAGGGCGTGCCTGGTGTCCGCCGGCCGTCACCGTGTGCAGTGGTTCGTCGAGAGAGCTGCCAATGGCGCCTGAGCGGAACTTGGTCACATACGGCACCACGACGTGCCGATGGTTTTCGGTCGTCAGTGCGCCAAAGGGGCGGTTCGTCGGCACCGGCTTGCCCGAATAGACCGGACCACCGGCGCCGACGATAAACGGCTGGGACGCGTCGATGACGTATCGCTGGATCCCGCGCGCGATTCGCCGCAGCGTAGCCTCGGCCAGCGGCCGCTCACGCTCGAAGATAGACGGGCAAGGGATGGACCAGTCGATGCAGTCCGCCGCGGTGCGCCAGGGCTTGCGCAGCCCACTCGCGACCTCCGGCGACGTGGGTGCGCCGTGCGTCGGCTCCGGCCACACAATGGACATGCCGTCGCACCGCGCGATCAGGAACAGGCGTTTGCGAATGGTCGGCGCACCGTAGTCGCACGCGCGCAGCTCCCGGTGCTCGACGGCATAGCCTTTCTCCTGGAGCTGGTGGACGAACGAGCGGAACGTCTTGCCCTTGCGGGAGGGGCATGGCTGCCCGTTCGGCAGCAGCGGTCCCCAGGTCCGGAACTCTTCGACGTTCTCCAGGATGATGACGCGCGGCCGCACGAGCGCCGCCCAGCGTAGGACGATCCAGGCGAGCCCTCGAATTCGCTTGTCGCGCGGCTTGCCGCCCTTTGCCTTGCTGAAGTGCTTGCAGTCGGGGCTGAACCAGGCCAGGCCCACCGGTCGGCCCTGCGTGGCCTCCATCGGATCCACATCCCACACGGATTCGCAGTAATGCCGGGTCTGCGGGTGGTTGATCTCGTGCATCGCCACCGCTTCGGGATCATGGTTGATGGCGACATCGACGCAGCGGCCCAGCGCCATTTCGATGCCGGTGGAAGCGCCGCCACCGCCGGCGAAGTTGTCAACGATGATTTCGGGGTGGACGTCCAAAACGAACTGGTCTCGGATCATGCTGCGATATCCTCCTGGCCAGGAAAAGGCAGGTCTCTTCCGGGTTTTTGATGCTTGCGCCGGCTGTTGCGGGACATAGCGGCAGAGCAGTACGATCGGCGCCGTTCAAATCCTGGGAGAGGGGAATGGCGGAGGAATGGCACAAGACCGAAACCTATAAATCGATGATTGTTATTTCGGTGGAAGGGTTCAAATATCTGGCCCTGCTCAATGGTGGCGCCGCCGCCGGCATGCTGACGACGTTCGATCGTTTGTCCGGTGTCATGTCGATGTGCGGTTTGAAAGCGGCCATCCTGTTGTTCGTGCTCGGTCTGGTTGTGGATGGCGTGGCGGTGTTCAGCTCCTATTTCACGCAGTACGTCCTCTTCAACGAAGACTATGGGCGAACGCGGGAAGGCAGGCACGCCGTGCCGTTGGTGCTGGCAATCGTCTGCTGCTTTCTCAGCCTGGCCGCGTTCGCCGCCGGCGCGGTGACCGCTGTACTGAGTGCGGGATAATTGGCTGACACGCATGGCTACGCCGCCTCCGCCATTTCCGCTGCACTGGGAGGCTCGATAGAGAACTCGATCTCGTACCCCATAAGCCGGGAGAGCTTGCCCACCGCCTTTTCGTCGGGGTTGCACTTCACGCGAAAGGAGATCGTGACGCTGCCGCCGTCCATGGGCTCGATCTGGAAGCTGTCCACAGTGGCGTCTTCCAGCACGATGTCGCTCTTGCCGCCGGTGCCGTAGTGCACGGTGAACGTGGCGCCTACCATCTCGTCGTCCCATTTGAAGGCGTGCAGCTTGCCGCCGAAGGTCAGGCGCGTGAGTGGCGGGGGGCCGTCGTCCTGCTCGGCCTGATCCACCATATCCATTTCGCCGGGATGCGGCGCGCGGTACAGCGATGCCTTCAGCGCCGGGTGGAACTCCGCGAGGATGTCGTTCGAGACGGTGATCTGAATCTTCAGGTCGGCGCCGGGCACGTTCTCTTCGCCGTGCTTCTCCGGCCGGAGGTTGAAGTTCAGGAACTGGCCGGTCTGGTGGTCAAGCTCGAGCATGTGGGCTCCTGGGTGGTGAATGAAAAGGGCAACGCCGGGAAGTTGCACGTGTTGGGGAAGAGGGATTCCGGCGCGCCGTGAAAGGGTTAGAAGGGCGCGCGGCCGTCCTTCAGAAGCACCACGCGCTGCATGTCGTTGACTTCGCGGTACTCGAGGGCGTGCAGCACATAGAACCGATTGCCGGGATTCGCACGTGCGAGGCGCTCCGCTTCCGTGGTCGCTGCCTCAGCCGTCAGGTGCTTGTGCTTCGGGTTAAGTCCGGCAGGGTTCCAGACGAGCCAGAATTCGTACATGACGGCTCCTACGCGGCCTTTCGCCGCAGGGTTTCAACCATCGCCTGCAGCTCGGCCTCGAACTGCAGCAGGCCGGGAAGCAGCTTGTTGTTGATGTAGTCGTCGTCGCGGGGAATGCGTTGGACGTACAGCCGGAAGGGCTGGCCGGCGCGCGGGTCGTAGCTGATGAAATCGGCCCACTGGCGCCCGGTTACCAGCATGTTTCCCTGGACCTGGGCAATGTGATCCTCCGGCATGCCGTACAGCCACGTGCGGATGTGGACCTTCTCGTCGTGCGGGCACTTGATCTCGATCAGGCCGTCGTCGCCGATCCAGCCGTCAGAGGATGCGCCGATGCAGTCGTGCGTCGGGTGAAGGACAAAACCGGATTCCGTGACGATGTTGCCCGTCTCGATCTCGTAGGCCTCGCGCGCGTGCGCCTCCAGGTCGGTGCCCCACGCCAGCGACTTGCTGCTGATGGACTGCTTCGGGATACCTGACGTGCGTTCGGCGGCCAGGGTGAGCATGTAGTCCTCGCGCGCTTGGAGCGGCTTGCCGGTCCTTGCGGACACGGCCATGACCTCGGCAAAGCGGCTGGCAGTGATCTTGCCGCAGCGGGCCTGCAACCAGGCCTCCGTCCGTTGCTCGATGGTGTCCTCCATCACTCGGCCCCTTCAAACGGGTTGTCGTCGCCTTCCTCCTGGGAGGCAGGGCCGGCCGGTGCCGCGCTCTGCGCCGGATTACCGGCCTCGCCTTGCGGCTGCTCGCTGTGGGTATTGGGTTCGGCATCGACGGCGCCGGCAATCGCCTTCAGGCGCGTGATTTCGTCAGCGCCCACCGCAGCGCGTCCGTCCTTGCCGATCTCGTTCCAGGCTTTGGCAAGGTCGGCCACGCGTTTCTCGGCCGGGGCGTCGCTGCGTGCGATTTTCTCCAGCCGCTTCACCAGGGCGTCACGGTCCACGGCAGCCGACGGCTGCGGCTTGGCCTGCTGGGCAAACTCGGCGGCGGTGCGCGGGGTGATGTCGCGCTCGCGCGGCGGGCTATCCTGCAGCTCGTCGGTGGTGTAGACGCCCAGAATGGCGCCGGGCTTGTAGGCGCGCGCCCAGTTCTTCACCTGGAGATAACCCAGCTGCTGCTTGGGATTGGTCTTCCACAGCGGGGAATTCTTCGTCGTGACGTCGCTGATTCTCAGCCATTCATTCCAGACGATCTCTTCCTCGCCGGCCGGCACGGCGCCCACGCGGCATTCCAGCGCGTTGCCTTCGCCGCGGTACTGGTAGTGGAACCGGCCCTTGATGGCGCCGGAGGACTGCAGGACAGCGTTGACCAGCTGCGCTTCGTAGCCCAACGTGCCGTTGACGATGTGGGTCTTCTGCGCCACCACGAAGGGGTTCATGCCCCATTGCATGGCCTGCATGATGACGGCCATGCAGTCGGATGCGTTTCCCTGCAGGTGCTTGGGCACCGTGGCGCGGCCGGCGGCCATCAGCTCGGCGGCGCGCATCATGCTGTTCATGTTGCCCTGGTCCAGAACCAGGCTGCTGGTGGTGGTGTCAGCCGGCGGAAGGTCAAGGGTAGGGGTGGTTGCGACTTCGTTGGACATGCGTATCTCCTGGCCGCATACTCCGCGCGGCGCTATGGGGTTGGTCAGACGGTGGTGGGCTCGGACTGCGTGGCGGCGGCGATCGCTTCATCGCGCGCAGCGCGGGCGTGCTGCAGCTCCTCTTCGTCGCCGTCGCGTTCGGCGGCGCGCCACTGCATGAGGGCATCCAGCATGGCGGGCGCGGCGCGGTGCAGGCGGTCCATTTCGGCTTGGCGCTCGGCGGTTTCTGCGGCTTCACGATCGCGGCGCTGCTGTTCGGCGCGTTCACGGTCGCGTCGCTCGGCTTCTTCCTTCTCGCGCTGGGCCCGGGCCTCGGCCTCCTGGCGCTCACGTTCGGCGCGCGCGGCCGCTTCCTGGCGCTCCTGCTCGGCCCGGCGAGCAGCCGCCTGCTGCTTCTCGAATTCGCGGCGCTGCCGGGCCAGTTCTTCTTCCTGGGCGCGCAGCGCGGCTGCGGCTTCTGCTTGCTTGCGGACCTGCTCGGCACGGGCCGCGGCTTGGCGCTCCTCCTCGGCCTTTCGCTCCGCTTCCAGCTTGGCCCGCTCCTCGGCGAGGCGCTTCTCTTCGGCCTCGCGCGCCGCACGCGCCGCGGCTTCCTGCTCCTGGCGCTGGCGTTCCAGTTCCGCACGTTCGGCGGCCAGCCGGGCCTGCTCCTGCTCCTGCGCCAGCGCGGCTTTGTACAGCTCCTCCAGCTTGGCGGAAGTCTCGGCGTGCAGCGCCGTGGCTTCGCCGGTGCGGTGTGCGTACAGCTCGATGGTCAGCGGCATATCGGCCAACTCGTCGCGCAGCGCCAGGATGTCCGTGGAGGACTTGCCGACAGCCTTGGCGACGTACTGGCCCAGGGCAGTGATGCGTTGCTGGATCGCCTGCTGGCGTGCCAGCTCGGCGGCTTCCTTGGCGCGCTTGATCTCTTCCCGGCGCGCCTCTTCGGCCTTGATCAGTTGGTCCAGCGGTTCCTCGATCTTCAGGATCTCCGCTTCGATCCGCTTGGCCTCGCTGTCGATCAGGCGGGAGTACTCCAGCGCCGGCGCTTTCAGCTGCTTGCGAAGCTTCTCCAGCTCATAGCGCGGCTCACGCACCGCGGCGCGCGCCTTCTTCGCTTCTTCGAATCCTGCGTTGGTGGACACGTCGTAGTGCACCTTGCCGTACTTATCGCGCAGCTCGGCCAGACCGGCTTCGATCTTGTCGTAGTGCTTGATCTTCGCCGGGGCGTCGAGGATTTCCAGGTCGGACATGTTCTTTCTCTTCTTCGGGTGGGGAACGGTTATCGGCGTGCTTCGGCGGCCATGCGGCGCGCGGCGCCGGAAGACGGCATGCGCATGCCCAGCAAGTTCTTGGCTTCCCAGCGGGCGGGGCAGTCGAAGAGCTCGGCAAGGCTGGACGCGCGGATGGGGATGATCGGCTTTTGCATGGTCAGAACCCCGCTGCGTGGCCAACGAGCGGCACGATGATGAAAAGGAGGGCGGTGACGAGGGCCGCGCCAATCCAAGCCCGACGGGGGATGCGATGGCTGTCGGGGGCCCAGTTGCCGCCCCAGTCGCTGGTGCGCTGGGCGCGGCCGGTCCAGTTGGAATGCGAGCGGTCGATGCCGCCCGGCCAGTTCGCGGTGTTCATGCGGCCTCCTGCGCTTCGTCGGGTTCGGCGATTTCTGCCCGCGCTGATTCGATGCGCGAGCGCGCGACTTCGATCAGGAGCTTGTATTCGTGCCGAATGCGGCCGTCGTGAACCGCGGCGGACTTGGTGAGAAATTCATCGACGGTTCCGGAGAAGCAGCCGCGCGTGCACAGCAGCGTGTTGTCGCGGCCGTTGTAGACGGTGAGCGTGCCGTTCTCGGTGCCGACATGGCTAAACCAGCAGATGAGGCCGTCGCCGTACACCCGCGCGTCGCCGTACACCCACGCGTCGCCGTACACCCACGCGTCGCCGGACACCCGCGCGTCGCCGGACACCCGCGCGTTGCCGGACACCCACGCGTTGCCGGACACCCGCGCGTTGCCGGACACCCACGCGTTGCCGTACACCCGCGCGTTGCCGGACACCCACGCGTTGCCGTACACCCGCGCGTCGCCGTACACCCGCGCGTCGCCGTACACCCGCGCGTCGCCGTACACCCACGCGTCGCCGTACACCCACGCGTCGCCGGA
>Ga0180217_1000701_pt1 | contig 46709 bp, 39 predicted proteins | sample eDN3rd37CBELigOP_FD_128521 | JGI IMG/M metagenome (GOLD analysis project Ga0180217, IMG submission 128521) | Enriched Organic Plus compost microbial communities from Emeryville, California, USA - eDNA 3rd pass 37_C BE-Lig OP (version 2) (version 2) ...
AGAGCAGGCACGAGTCACCTCGGGGAAGGAAGGCGGCATAGACACCTCTTCCTCTACCGAGACTCGTGCCTGCAACCACGAACCGACACGCCGCCAGCCCTGCCTATCGGCGCGATCTCTAAGAAGCCGTGTCAGGCATTCCGTGGCTAGTGAAGTGCTCAATCTCAACGATGAGAAAAAGCGCGACGGATCGAGCAATAACTTGTCCAGCGACGTCTTCGAGGGTGGCCGACATACGGATCTTGCGACCGTCCGGCTTTGTGCTGACCGCTCGCAGTGAGTACTCGACATCCAGGAGCACAGGTCGGAGGTACTCGACCTCAAGCTTGCGGGTGACCGCGAGGTTGCCGATGGCGTACAGGAGGAACCCATAGAGGTCGTCCAGCACCGTCGCCACAGCCCCACCGTGAGCAATGCCTGGGGCACCGACGTGGCGGGCATCAAACGTGTGTCTCGCAACGACCGTGCTAGCTCCTTCGCGACGAGCCTCTAGATGGTGACCGTGCGGATTCTTCACGCCACATCCCAGACACAGCGGATGATGTGACGGCAGAGTGTCGCCGTCGGACTGAGGCGGTGGTTGGTGCTGTTCCCAGCTTGCGAACAGAGCCTCGAATCCATTTCCGCTCATCACGACGCGTTTCCTGGGTTCCGAGGAGCGAGACCGTCGAGCAGAAGGCGTGAAACACCGCGAGCGATGTTCTCCGGATCGTTCTGTGGGCCGAATATGGCTTCCATTAGGCCAACTACCGTCACGGTCCCGAAGATCATGACGGCTTCCGACATGGGGTCCTCAGTGGCTCGTAGGGAGCCATCCTTTGCACCTTCTCGCAACAATTCCTCCACGGGCTCGTAGAAGGCTGCACTAAGCGCCGCCGCAAGCTCCGGTAGTCGCGTCGCTCGGCCGAGGTCGCCGACCAAAGCTCGGCACAATGCGGGGTGGCGAACCATCACATCCAATTGCGCGCGAACCACGCCGACCAAGCGCTCGCTGGCTTGCCCATCCGCGGCCACCGCCACAGCCACATCCCCGGCGATCGCGGTAAGGAGATCTTTGAGCAAGAACGCAAGTATCTCCTCCTTGCCTGCGAAGTAGTAATACAAGGTCGCCTTCGGCACGCCACTCGCTTCGGCAATGTCGTCGATCTTGGTGTTGTCCAGCCCTTGATCGGCCATCAACTCGGCCGCTCCGTACAGCTTGGTGGCGAGCTGAACTGGCAGTGCCCTCATCGCATCCTCCTGTTATCGAGGTGAGTCTAGCGTTGCCTGATCGGAGTTTGTACTCTAAGTTCAACATCGGTGACTAGGATGTGGAAATGAAGCCAAGCCGACAGAGCGGTCGCCGCGGCGTTCTGCGTCTCCCTCGCCTCGCCCTGAAGTTCCCGGCCTTCACAGTTGCTGCTTGGATCGCGCTCAGCGTGGGGCTGGTTTTGATCCCGCCCAGCTTGGAAGAGGTCGTCGAGCGCGGCACGACGGCATTCTTGCCAGATGGGGCACCTAGCGTTCGCGGCCTGGAAGCCATGGACTCGGCCTTTGGCACCGGAAAGACACAGGCATACGCGTTCGTAGTCCTAGTCAACGATGATGGCCTGAACGACTCTGATGAGGCAACGTACCGTCGCATCGTGAGTGGCTTGAATGCTCACCCGAAACAGATCGTCGAGGTTCAGGACTACCTGGATCAAAGCCAGCTACGGACCTCGCTGACGAGCAAGGACGGACGTGCCACCTACATTCCAGTCGGGCTGAAGGCACCGATTGGGTCACCTCGGTCGAACGAGGATGTGGCGCTCCTGAGGAGCATTGTTGACAAGGCGGACCCTGATCCCGGCACGAAGGTTCACATCACCGGCGATCCAGCAACAGTGGCCGACCTGACCACAGCGGTCGATGAGGCGTCGAAGACGATCCACGCCGTCAGCATCGGACTGCTGGTACTCATCCTGGTGTTGATCTACCGGCGACTTGTCACCGTACTGATTCCGCTGGCCACCATCGGCGTGGCCTTGGTGTGCACGCGAGGTGCGCTTTCCATACTTGGGGAGTCCGGGCTCGCACTGTCGTCCTACACGTCGGCCTTCGTGATGGCGATCGTGCTCGGCGCCGGCACTGACTACTCCGTCTTCCTGCTGAGCAGATTCCGTGATGAGTACCGCGACAGCGGCAACGTGACAACCGCGATTGAAACGGCAACGACTCGCATCGGCTCGGCTCTGGTGGCTTCAGCGGCCACGGTCATCTTGGGTGCTTGCACTTTGATCGCGGCCAACCTCGGCATCTTCTCCACCACCGGTCCAGGGATGGCAATCGCGGTCGCCGTGTCGTTGGCCGCCAACCTGACCCTGACCCCAGTACTCATCTCGTGGGCCGGACACCGCATCGGTCCTGCACCTGCGATCCACCCTGAATCCACCTGGAGCCGAGTCGGCACCTTGGTCGCAACACGCCCCGGCAGAGTCCTCGCTGGAAGCGTCCTCTTCCTCGCCGCTCTGGCTGCGTTTCTTCCCACGATGACCTTGTCGTTCGATATCCGCGCAGCCCAGCCGTCCACCACCCCCAGCAACGTCGGCAATGCCGCTCTGTCTAAGCACTTCGCACCGAACGAGACCCTGCCCGACTACATCTTGGTGACCTCCAAACGAGACATGCGCAATCCGAAGGACCTGGCCAGTATCAACACATTGAGCAATGCGGTTGCCAAAGTCCCCGGGGTCTCCTCAGTACGGAGCATCACCCAACCTGCGGGCAAGCCGCTGCGTGAAGCGCAGATCAGCCACCAGCTAGGAACGCTGGCGAAGGAGCTCAACGAGGCCGATCGCAAGCTCACGAAAGCGCAACCGGGGCTGGACCAATTGAGCGACGGGGCCACGGAGCTTGATCGCGGAACGAAACGACTCGCTGACGGAAGCGCCCAGGCTGTGAGCGGCGCCGACCAATTCGTCACTGGTCTGACCGAACTCAAGGCGGGCCTTGGAACCGCTGCCGACAAGACCGATACCGCCGCATCAGGCGCCACACAGCTCGCCGACGGCGCAAATCAGCTCGCCAGTGGTCTTCAGGGCGCTCACGACAAAGCGGCGCAAGGTGTTCAGGGGCTCAGATCGATTCAGCAGGCACTCGCCGCCGATCCCCTGTGCGGCATCGACCCCATCTGCAACAAGGCTCGAAAGGGACTCAAGCAAATCGTCGACGCCCAAGAGGATCAGCTCCTCGGCGGCCTTCAGGATGCGGCGACCGCCGCTAAGCGCATTGGGTCCGGCCAGAGCGACCTCGCCGACGGACTGCGCAAGTTGCATGAGGGCCTGGTCCGCGCAGAAAAGGGTAGCGGGGATCTTGCAGACGGACAGAAAGTCTTCCGAGACAAACTCGCACAGCTCGCCGCAGGAAGCGAGCAGCTCGCTGACGGCACTAGTGCGATTAGCCCAGGCATCACCCGGCTTGCGACCGAGACATCCCAACTCACCGACGGACTTGATGAAGCAGGCACCTACCTGACCGATGTCCGAGACGAGGCCAACACGGTCGACGCAGGTGGCTTCTATCTGCCCGTTAGTGCGCTGAAGGACGAGGACCTAGCCTTGGCGCGCGAGACGTTCCTCAGCTCCGATGGTCGAGTCGCACGCATCCAGATCAGCGGCAAGACCGATCCCCTCAGTGTCGATGGTGTCAACAGGTACGCCGCCACTCACGACGCGGCCAAACAAGCCATCCGCGGCACGACATTGGAGGACACTGACATCCTCGCGACAGGCGCTGGGGGTCTAGGAGCGGACCTTCAAGAATATCTTGATCACGACACCCGATACGTGGTCGGCCTGGTCCTCGCCATCGTGCTGCTGATCCTGATCATCACGCTCAGGTCACTCGTCGCGCCCATCTACCTCTTGGCCTCGGTCATCCTCTCGTGCGCCGCAGCCCTCGGCTTGACCACTCTCTTCTGGCAGCACCTCATCGGTCAAAACATCGAGTTCAACGTGCCAGTCATTGCGTTCGTGCTCCTCGTCGCGGTCGGTGCCGACTACAACATTCTGCTAATGAGTCGCATGCGCGAGGGCGGGCTGAACCTGAGCCGTCGAGACGTGGCCGATGCCGTTACCGCTACCGGACCCGTCATCACCTCGGCCGGGATAATTTTCGCGAGTGCATTCGTCGCCCTCATCGGCTCCTCGGTCCACGGCCTTGCCCAAACGGGTTTCGCGGTCGCAGTCGGTCTGCTTCTTGACACGTTCGTTGTCCGTACGCTCGTGGTGCCATCCTGCGCCGCGCTGCTCGGAGTCAACAATTGGTGGCCCACCCGACCGCCGGCGGCTACCACCACGGCGACATAGGCGTGAGCTGGGTCGAAGTGGAGATCGAGTATGAGCCAGCTCAACCACGTCTACGACCCATTCGACCCGGGCGTCCACGAGGACCCATATCCGATCTACGCCGAACTACGTGAAAACGCACCCGCGTACTGGGCTGGGAACGCGAATACATGGGTCCTCAGCCGCTACAGCGACGTTTCGGAGGCCCTCGCAGACAACGACACCTTCTCCTCAGCAAAGGGAGTCTTTCCCACACCACCTGGCATGCAGCAGGCGGACGCACTGCTGCCAATGCTGATCATGACCGATCCACCACGACACACCCAGCTACGCGCTCTGGTTAGCCGCGGCTTCACTCCTCGACGAGTTGCCCTAATGGAGGCCGCGATCAAGCACACCACAAATCGACTGCTCGAACAGGTTCCCGAAGGGCCGTGGGACTTCGTCGCCGAGTTCGCTGGACCCCTGCCCGCGATCGTGATCGCTGACCTGCTGGGCATCCCATCCGAAGACCGAGACCAATTCCGGTCTTGGTCTTCAACGCTAGTTCAGGCAAACCCACTCACTGGAGCCCGCGAAGGCCTCACGGCTGCCGCCTCGATCTACGAATACTTCGTTGGGTTCGTCGCCAAACGGCGGATCACGCCCGGAACCGACCTGATCTCTGATCTTGTCAGCGCCGACATCGATGGCGGGCGACCGTCCGACGAGGACGTGTTGGGCTTTTGCTTGCTTGTCCTGGTCGCCGGACACGAGACGACCACGAACCTACTTTCGAACAGCGTCGTAACATTGCGCAACCGGCCTCAGGACAGGGCACGAATGGCTCATGACCCAGCCGTGCTGTCCTCCGCGATCGAAGAACTGCTGCGATACGACTCTCCCGTTCAAGGACTCTCTCGAACGCTTACACGTGATATTTCACGCCATGGCAAGACGCTCCGCAGCGGACAAACGGCTCTTCTACTGTTCGGCTCGGCCAACCGCGACGAGCGAGCATTCGCCAAAGTCGACGAGTTCAAAATTGACCGCCAACCGGGACGTCAAGTGGCACTCGGTCGAGGGGTCCACTTTTGCATCGGTGCCGCGCTCGCACGCATGGAGACACGGATCGCTCTCCAGGCGCTTTTGCAGCACCGGAATTTTCACTGGAAGGCAGATCTAGCCCACGCTGAACGGCTCCAGTCCGGACCAATTCGCGGCTACGCCTCGCTACCAGTGCAGTGACGAAGGGTGTGTCAACGAGCTCCGCGACGACTTTAGAAAAATCACTCGGTCTCCACTGACCTGCGCGGATTCGCTGCAAGATTGACGGCTCAGTCGGGGCGCAAAGTTCCGCGAAGTGCGCCGCTCGGGCAACACTGGGGCAACACCAGAACCAAAAGTCGTCAATTTCTGTCAATCCCGGTCAACGCATCGGCTTCCATAAACGCCTGGAATATCAACGAATATCAACAACAATCACGACTGCTCCATCGGGCATGATTTCGACTTTCACGGCGGTAGCACGAGTTCGAGTCGCCTGCTTCGAGTCGACACACCGCGGATAGTCGGCCGAGCGATGGCTAGCCACCATGTCCTCATGCACCGCGCATTGTGCAGGAAGCAAACATTTCGACATGCGGTGTCCACTCATGACCGAATGTGGGCCTGGGGTTTCAGAGGCGACCGTCGAAGTCGCCCAGAACCCAGGAGGTCATCATGGCTGCCACCATCACCCGCCGACTCGTCTCCCTCGCTGAGACGGCCGACGCACTCGCAGTCTCGACGAGGACGATTCGCCGTTACATCGCCGATGGCCAGCTCGAAGCGGTCCGGCTCGGTCGGAAGACGATTCGGATCAAAATCGACTCGATCGAGCGATTCATCGACGCCAAGCCGGTCGGCAACTGGCGCCAGAATGCCTCGTGATGCGGCCCCAGAATCAGGATAGGAGCGGCCAAACTAGGCCGCTCCTTGTTCCCTGTATGTTCCTTATGCCAGATGTGGTCCCGAAAAAACCCTTCTGACCTGCGGTTATGCGGTGGGCGATACTGGGTTCGAACCAGTGACCTCTTCCGTGTCAGGGAAGCGCGCTACCGCTGCGCCAATCGCCCGAGGTCGGTACTGCTGTCCTGCGGGTGGAGGTGGGTACGGGATTCGAACCCGTGTGCACGGATTTGCAGTCCGTTGCCTCTCCTCTCGGCCAACCCACCGCGTGGATGGGTCTTACCGTGTGGAAAGGCTTGCGACCCGCTCCGAGCGGACGACGGGATTCGAACCCGCGACCCTCACCTTGGCAAGGTGATGCGCTACCACTGCGCCACGTCCGCACTGCCGTTTGACTCTCATCAATCAGCGACACGTGACTCTATCCGATCCGTCGGGGTCATCCCAAATCGGGGTGGGCGTACCGTGGCGGCATGAAAGCGTGGTTGAACGGACGGCTGCTGGAATCACCTGAAACTCCGGCGGTCAGCGTGCTCGACCACGGTTTGGTGGTCGGCGACGGCGTCTTCGAGACGATCGCCGTGAACGACGGTCAGCCCTTTGCCCTGACGCGTCATCTCGAGCGGCTGGTGCACTCGGCAGAAGGGCTCGGATTGTCCCGTCCCGACCTCGGCGCCATTCGTCAAGGAGTGGCTGCGACGCTGGCGGGTCAGTCGATCCCGTTCGGCCGGATCCGGGTGACCGTCACCTCCGGACCGGGGCCGCTCGGATCGCCGCGTGGTGCCGGCGACCTGACCGTGAGTGTCATCAGCGAACCGTGTCCCAAGCCGCCGTCGGTGTCCAGCTTCGTGACGGTGCCGTGGGCGCGGAACGAGCGCAGTGCGATCTGCGGACTCAAGACGACGTCGTACGCCGGGAACGCCAAGATGGTCGAGCTCGCGCTGGCCCGAGGAGCGTCGGAGGCCGTCATGCCGAACACGCAAGGCCTGTTGTGCGAGGGCACTGGGTCGAATGTCTTCTACGTGGTGGACGGGACGCTCGTCACGCCGACGCTCGCTTCGGGGTGCCTGGCCGGTGTCACGCGAGCGTTGGTCCTGCAGTGGTGCCGCGATGAGCTCGAGGTCGTGGAGCGGGACGCACCCATCGAGATCCTCCGCGAGGCGGACGAGGTGTTGCTCGTGGGGACGACCCGGGATGTCCAGGCCATCGAACGCGTCGACGACCGCGACGTGACGGCTCCGGGCCCCGTCACCCGCCGAGTACAACAGATCTGGGCCAACGAGAGCGTGAAGAACTTCGATCCGTGATCGCGTCTCGATTCGAATCGACGCGGCTGATGCGATAAAGTCGACGCCGCACGGGCGATTGGCGCAGGGGTAGCGCGCTTCGTTCACACCGAAGAGGTCACTGGTTCGAAACCAGTATCGCCCACGACCAACACATCGCCTCTGACCAGCAAGAATGCAAGGTCAGAGGCGGTTTGTCGTCTTACGCAATCCACCACGTGTCCATCGCCGACTCATACCGCTGGCAGGAAGGCTTGAGGGGGGGGCGTAAGACCCACAAGACAAGGCGTCGATCGTCTCGACACGAGATCGCCCCCGCCGATCCGAAGATCAGCGGGGGCGTCGGACGGATCGTCAGGCGATCTTCTTGCGGCCGGAGATCGCGTTGTAAGCGATCAGGACGATGATGGCGCCGATGATCGAGCCGACGATTCCTGCGGCGCTGATGTCCATGCCCTGATCGAAGATCAGGTTGCCGAGGAATCCGCCGACGAACGAGCCGACCATGCCCAGAACGATGGTCGCGATGATTCCCATGGAGTCGTCGCCTGGGACGATCGCTCGGGCCAGGAAGCCTGCGATGAGCCCGACGATGATGAATCCGATGATGGACATTCTTTTCCCCCTAGCGTTGGTGTGCTTTCAGACAGTACCCACGTGGAGGGTCATCGATGCAGACGAAAATGGCCCCGCATTCCGGCGGGAGCGGGATGGTCACTGCTGACATCAACGGCCACCGTCGGCGTGCTGCGGTCGCGGACGAACGCGCTCCTTGATCAGCGCCGGCGGTCACCTCGATGCGTGGCGCAGATTCTGCTGAGTGACGAAGAGCGGTTGCGCACGCGGTTACTGACCAGTCTGTGATACGCGGGTACGACAGGCGAGACAACGTGAGCATAGCCTCATGTTGCTGGCTCTCGTTCCACCGAACGTTCCGGCCGCGAGGCGCACATCTTCCTCCGAATCGCGCCTCCTGTGAATGGCGTGCCCCCGCGCCGGGTGGTGAGCCCACGCGCGGGGGTTCGTCTCAAGGCGGCCGCGGTCCGGTCGACATGTGGCTGCTGTCGTAGCAGGCACCGCAGATGAGTCGCGGTCGTCGACCACCGGGTCAGGCGTTCAGCGGTGGCCGAACAGGATGTGGAAGGGGCGGATCGCGATCGTCAGCAGCGGTTTGCGGTTGTGCAGGAACCCGAGTGCGCCGTCACGATCGAACTCCCAGCGACCCTTGGCCAGACCGAGCCGGACCTTGCCGGTCACCGGCGACACCACCGCCGCGCCGTCGCGGTCCTGGGCCAGCTTGAAGCCCGTCGGAAGGCCGAACGGCAGCATCCGGATTCGACGCACCAGCAATCGGCCGAGGCCGACGGCCTCGTACGACGCGTCGGTGGTCCGCACGAACGTGTTCATCTGTTTCGGGATCGCCCACAGGTCACGTCCTCCGTGCATCGACGCCTCGGAGTCGACCCAGATGTGGGTGATCGAGATGCGCGGCCGCAGACCCTGGCGGACCAGCTGGGTCGCCATGATCTCGTCGTACGTCAGTGGACTGGGTTCGTCGTAGCGGAAGAACGCGGCAGCCACGATCGTGCGGCCGAGCACCCGAATCCGCGGTGTGCCGGCGTGGTGGGGTGGGGGAGCGACACCCTTCGGGAGCAGCCACACGCCGACGAACGCGTGACCGTGCAGGTCCCACGGTTCTGCGGGGTAGTCCTTCACTGCCATGTGAACGCCTCCGGTTCGAGGGTACGAGTGCGCTTGGCGTAGGGGTGGGTCGAGGCCGGCCAGTTGGACGTGATGCGCCCCGATGCGTGCCGGTACCAGCTGTCGCAGTGCGCCCACGCCGAATGCTCCAGCTCGCCCTGGACCTCGCGGTCGTAGGCGGCTTCTGCCGCCTCGGTCACCTCGACCGTGCGGAACCCGCCGGATCGCATCCGGTCCAGCACCTGACGCATGTGCCGCGCCTGGGCCTCCAGCATGTAGACGATCGAACCGCCGCCGAGGTTGGTGTTGGGACCGTAGGAGATCAGCAGGTTTGGGAAGTTCGGTGCGTAGATGCCCAGATAGGCGTGCGCCCCGTCGCTCCACTGCTCGGCCAGCTTCGTGCCGCGGCGTCCCGTGACGTCGATCGAGGACAGGAAGTCCTGGGCGTCGAAGCCCGTGCCGTAGATGATGACGTCGGCCTCGTAGGTGCTGCCGTCGGCGGCGACGACACCGGTCGGGGTGACCTCGGCGATGCGTTCGATCACGACGTGGACGTGATCGCGCATCAGGGTGGGGTAGTAGTTGTTCGAGAACAGGATGCGCTTGCAGCCCATCGGGTAGTCCGGCGTCAGCTTGGCGCGCAGCTCGGGGTCGGGCACGTGCTTCTTCAGGTGGTGCTGCGCCCACTTGTGGGTCCAGTGGCCCACCCGCGACGTGTCGTCGAGGCCGCGCGAGAACTGCTCGGCGATCGACCAGAACACCGGGCGCTCGAGCCGCAGGAACGGCTTGTACCAGCGGGCGAAGCTGCCGTCGAGCTTGGGCAGGATCCAGTTCGCGGACCGTTGGAACAGCGTGACCTCGGCCGCGTCGTCGGCGACCGGGGGAACGAACTGGATGGCGCTCGCGCCGGTGCCGACGACCGCGACCTTCTTGCCCTTCAGGTCCACCGAGTGGTCCCACTGGGCGGAGTGGAACGACGGACCGGCGAACGTGTCGATGCCCGGCACCTTCGGCAGCACGGGATTGGACAGCTGCCCGATGGCGCTGACGAGCACGTCGACCGTCTCGGTGCCGCCGTGGGCGAAGCCCACCGTCCACGTGCGCGACTCCTCGTCCCACGTGGCCGACGTGACCTCGTGGTTGAAGCGGATGCGCGGCGTGATGCCGTACTTGGCGGCGGTGTCGTCGAGGTACTCCAGGATCTGGCCTTTCAGTCCGTAGCGTCGGTTCCACCGGGTGCTCTGCTCGTACGAGAACGAGTACAGCGGTGACGGGACGTCGCAGCCGGCTCCGGGATAGGTGTTGTCGCGCCACACGCCACCGAGGGAGTCGGCGCGCTCCCACAGGCGTACGTCGTGGTGGCCGGCTCGGGTCACTTCGATCGCCACGGCGAGGGCGCCGAAGCCCGAACCAATGATGCCGATGCGCAAGTCGTCACTCATGCGTCTTCCTCTGCTACGAACAACAAGATGGTGGAGGTCAGCAGGCGCGCTGCCTCGTCGCGGGTCATGGTCTGGCGCTGCAGCCACTCGCGGCACACCGCCTTGAACAGCGGCGCCACGGCGCGCAGGCGTGCGCGCAGGTGGGGGGAGTCGGGCATGCCGATGGCGTCCAGGGTGAGCCGCGCGGCGCGCTCGTCGGCCTCGTCCACGACCGCTTGGACATCGGACTCACCGTGCAGGTTGGCCGACCCGCTGGCATTGATCCAAGCCTGCCCGTACTGCGTGGCGGCGTCGAGGATCCACTCCACGACCTGGCGCGCACGATCGTCGATGCTCAGGTCCGGGTGGTAGGGCAGCTCGGGTTCGGGCATCACGACGGACTGGCGCATGGCGGCCAGGAACAGCTCGCGCTTGTCGCCGAAGTAGTGGTTGATCAGCCCGCGGGTGACGCCGGCCTCCTGGGCCAGTGCGGCCGTCGACACCTGGTCGTACGGCTGTTCTGCGTACAGCCGTTGGGCCGCCGCGATGATCTGCTCGCGGCGGACTTCTGGGTCGAGACGGACCCGGGACGAGGTGGACACGACACGAGCGTGACAGGCTATTGGCAAACTGTCAATAACGGTCTAGGCTGCACGACATGGACCAGTACGACTACGACGTCATCGTCATCGGATCGGGGTTCGGCGGCAGCGTCGCGGCCCTGCGCCTGACCGAGAAGGGCTACCGCGTCGGCGTGATGGAGATGGGGCGTCGGTTCACCGACGACCAGTTCCCCGAGACGTCGTGGCGGGTCCGCCGCTACATGTGGGCGCCGTGGGCACGCTGCTTCGGCATCCTGCGCGTCACGCTGCTCAAGGACGTGCTCATCGCCAGCGGCACCGGAGTGGGTGGCGGTTCGCTGGTCTACGCCAACACGCTCTACGAGCCCCTCGACGACTTCTACACCGATCCGCAGTGGGCCGACATCACCGACTGGAAGTCCGAGCTGGCCCCGTACTACGCCCAGGCCAAGAAGATGCTGGGCGTCACGACCTATCCGGGCTTCACCAAGGCCGACGGGGTCATGGAAGCGCTCGCGCGCGACTACGGCGTCAGCGACACGTTCCATCCGGCCGATGTGGGCGTGCTGTTCGGCGACACACCCGGTGTTGAGGTCGACGACCCGTTCTTCGGCGGTGTCGGTCCCGCGCGGCGCACCTGCATCGACTGCGGCGCGTGCATGACCGGCTGCCGGCACAACGCCAAGAACACCGTCATGAAGAACTACCTGTACCTGGCCGAGCAGGCCGGTGCGGTGATCCATCCGCTGACCCGGGTCGTCGACGTGTCGGAACGGGCAGGCGGGGGCTACCGCCTGCGCACCCACCGCACGGGCAACGTGCTGCGACGCAAGTCGTTCACCGCCGGTCAGGTGATCTTCGCCGGCAACGCGCTCAACACGCAGCGACTGTTGCACCAGCTTCGGGCCGGCTCGCTGCCGCGGTTGTCGTCACGGGTGGGCCAGCTGAGCCGCACCAACTCCGAGGCGGTCCTCTCGGCTCGATCGGGTGACAAGAACTTCGACATCAGCGAAGGCGTGGCCATCACGTCGTCGATCCACCCCGACCCGCAGACCCACATCGAGCCGGTTCGCTACGGCAGGGGTTCGGGCCTGCTGAGCCTGATGAATATGGCCTTGCCCGAGCGCCCCGGCAAGGGCGGCAAGCTGCGCGCCGTGCTGCGCGGCTACCGGGCCCTAGGCATCCGCGGCACGATCCGGCTGCACAACCCGGCGCGCTGGGCCCAGCAGTCGATGGTGATCTTGGTGATGCAGTCGCTGGACAACTCCATCACCACCTACCTCAAGCGCGGCCCGTTCGGTCGGTACATGACCAGCAAGCAGGGCGTCGGCGAGCCGAACCCCGACTACATCCCGGTCGCCGACCGTGCGGCCAAGGACATCGCCGCCGCCATGGGTGGTTATCCGGGCAGCTCGTTCGGCGAGCTGGCCGGCGTGCCGCTGACGGCCCACTTCATCGGCGGCTGCGTCATCGGCACCAGCGCCGAGACGGGCGTGATCGACCCCTACCAGCGGGTCCACGGCTACGAGGGACTGCACATCGCCGACGGTTCGGCGATCACGGCCAACCTGGGCGTCAACCCGTCGTTGACCATCACGGCGCAGGCCGAACGCGCGATGTCGTTCTGGCCCAACAAGGGCGAGCCCGATCCGCGCCCGGCTCACGGTGAGCCCTACCGCCGCATCGACGCGGTCGCGCCGCGCTCGCCGGTGGTGCCTGCCGGGGCGCCGGCCACCCTGATGCCGATCCCGTCGATCCGTTCGGCCGGCTGACCCTTAGGCTGGGTGGCAAGAGCACTCGCCATCCGTAGGGCGGGTCGAATCGAACAGAGGTGGTCTCGTGCCCGACGTGAACGTGTCCGCTCAGCGGCGATCGGTCGAGGAGGGGACCAAGGCGTGGCAGCTGTTCGCCGACACCCCTGAGGTGATCGCTGCGCGGGTCAACGGCGAGCTCAGGGACCTGGCCTACGACCTGGTCGACGGCGACGACGTCGAACCGATCGAGATCTCCAGCGCCGACGGCCTGGACATCTTGCGGCACTCGTGCGCGCACGTCATGGCCCAGGCGGTACAGGAGCTGTTCCCCGACGCCAAGCTCGGCATCGGCCCGCCCATCACCGACGGCTTCTACTACGACTTCGACGTCGACGAGCCGTTCAAGCCCGAGGACCTCGACAAGATCGAGGCCCGGATGAAGAAGATCATCAAGGAGGGCCAGAAGTTCTCCCGCCGCGAGATCGACGACGACGACGCCCGCGCCGAGCTGGCCGACGAGCCGTACAAGCTCGAGCTGATCGGGCTGAAGTCCCACGCAGGCGAGGCCGCCGAAGGCGCCAGCGTCGAGGTCGGCGACGGCGGACTGAGCATCTACGACAACCTCAAGCGCGACGGCTCGCTGGCCTGGAAGGACCTGTGCCGGGGCCCGCACCTGCCCACGACCAAGCGCATCCCGGCGTTCAAGCTCATGCGGTCGGCGGCGGCGTACTGGCGCGGCAACGAGAAGAACAAGCAGCTGCAGCGCATCTACGGCACGGCGTGGCCGACCAAGGAGGAGCTGGCCGACCACCTGCACCGCATCGAGGAGGCCCAGCGTCGCGACCACCGGCGCCTCGGCAACGAGCTGGACCTGTACAGCTTCCCCGACGAGATCGGGTCGGGTCTGCCGGTGTTCCATCCCAAAGGTGGCGTCATCAAGCGCGAGATGGAGGACTACGTGCGTCGTCGCCACCTCGAAGAGGGCTTCGAGTACGTCGGCACCCCGCACATCGCGCGCGAACAGCTGTTCCACACCTCCGGGCACCTGCCGTACTACGGCGAGGGGATGTTCCCGGCGCTGGACGTCGACGGTCAGGACTACCGCATCAAGGCCATGAACTGCCCGATGCACAACTTGATCTACCGGGCCCGCCAGCGCTCGTACCGCGACCTGCCGCTGCGCCTGTTCGAGTTCGGGCACGTGTACCGCAACGAGAAGTCAGGCGTGATCCACGGGCTCACGCGCGTGCGCGGCTTCGCCCAGGACGACTCACACTCCTACGTCACCCCGGAACAGGCCCCGGCCGAGGTCGAGCACCTGCTCAACTTCATGTTGAGCCTGCTGCGTGACTTCGGCATCGACGACTTCTACCTGGAGCTGTCAACCCGCGACGACAGCAAGGACAAGTTCATCGGGTCGGACGAGGAGTGGGCCAAGGCCACCAAGGTGCTCGAGGACGTCGCGCTCGCGACGGGGCTCGAGCTGGTGCCGGACCCGGGTGGGGCCGCGTACTACGGTCCGAAGATCTCGGTGCAGGCGCGCGACGCGATCGGCCGCACGTGGCAGATGGGAACCGTGCAGTACGACTTCAACCAGCCGTCGGCCGAGCGGTTCAACCTCGAGTACGTGGCCGCGGACGGCAGCCGTCAGCAGCCCGTCATGATCCACTCGGCCAAGTTCGGCTCGATCGAACGGTTCATGGGCGTCCTCGTCGAGCACTACGCCGGGGCGTTCCCGCCGTGGCTGGCGCCGGTTCAGGTGGTCGGCATCCCCGTTGCCGAGCGCCACGTCGAGTACCTGCGTGACGTGGAGTCCGCGCTGCGCGCCGCCGGCGTCCGCGTGGAGATCGACGACTCCGATGAGCGGATGCAGAAGAAGATCCGCACCGCACAGACCCAGAAGGTGCCATTCATGTTGATCGTGGGTGACAACGACGTGGAGGCAGGCGCCGTCTCGTTCCGCTACCGCAACGGCGAGCAGGAGAACGGTGTGGCGCTGGCCGACGCGGTCCAGCGGATCGTCGAGTCGATCGAGCAGCGCGTCCAGGTCTGACCCCAGCAGCAGCCGATCAGCCGCACCCTGAGGTGGTGGCAGCCGGCTCGTGTCGGCCTGCGGACCTGAGCAGTTCGTTCAACCGCACCTGTCCTGCGCGGACCGCTCGCGGCTCCGCGCTGTCAAGCAAGTCCGCGGCAATCGCCGCGTCTGGGACCGCGTCCCGACCGTCGAACGGCCAGACCATCACAGGATGACGAACGATGAGGTTTGCGTCGCGACTCGGTTGCAGCGCAAGGCTTTCGGAGATGCTGGCCCATTCGCTGAGCTGGATGTAGTACTCCGGTCTTGGCTCTGCGACCGCGACGAGATCGAAGCCACGCCGGACCGCTTCGGCCGGCCCGGCCGTCAGCGCCTGATCGAACTCGCCAAGGCGAGCCACCGCTGCTGGGTGGCCCCGAACCGGGCGCGATTTGCTTCGGCCACGAAGGATGCTGCGCCATTCGTCCGCGCTCGGCTCGTTCAGTCGGGCGACATAGGAGCGGACCTGGCTACGTTCGGAATAGGACAGCCAAGGGGCACTACCGCCGCTCAATAGGTCAACGATCGCCCACGCGCGCTTGGGTCCCACGGGTCGGCCGGATCGCCGCCGGTGTCCGTGCAGTCGGGCGACGTCGCCGCTATCGACCAGCCAGACGTGTCCTACGCGTCGGCCATTCAGATCACCGGCGACCAACAGTTGCCGAACGCGCGACTCGCTCAATCCCAGTCGGTGCGCTGCATCTTTGACTGCAATTTCCATGCCCATCACCTTTAGAGAATACTATCGCAAGCGAGAGAATTTCCTAAAGGTGTTGTCGGGCGCACGGCGCGACCTCGACATGTTCATCGAAATGGTGAACGCCAGATTTCCCGGCAGGTATGTCTTGCACGCAGGTCCGCTGTGGACAAGTGCCCGCGCGGGTCGGGGGTCGGTGGAACTGCGCGATCTGGCGTGACACGATCGAGGGAGATGATCGAGTTGAACGAACCTCAGGTGTGGACGCTGATCGCGGTTTTCGCGGCCAGCATGTTCGGCATGATCAGAATGACGTACAAGTCTCTTGCTGACTTGTTGCGATCGGAGATGGCTGGGCTTCGAGCGGAGATAAACGCCAAGTTCGAGGCACAGAACATCAAGCTCGACCATCTGGACCGCGACGTCCAGGGGCTGGTGCGGCGGGTGTTTCCGGAGTATCCGGAACGCTGAACATGAGGCGGGTGGCGTGAGGGCCGTCGGCGTGTCGTCGGACCCACAGCGCCGTAGGTGAAGTCTCGCTGGATCGCCCTTCCGCGAAACAAGGCTGATGCCTCACCGAGGTGTGGTGATCAGCGGTGCGGGACAATGGTCCGGTGAGCTCCTTGGACCCTGGCATCGCGGCACGACTCAAGCGCAACGACGACGGCTTGATCGCGGCCGTGGTGCAGGACGCCGCGTCCCGGGACGTGCTGATGATGGCCTGGATGGACGACGAGGCGTTGCACCGCACGTTGACGACGGGTCGCGGCACGTACTGGAGTCGCAGCCGTGGCGAGTACTGGGTCAAGGGCGAGACGTCAGGCCACGCCCAGCACGTCCGCGAGGTGCGGCTGGACTGCGACGGTGACACCGTGCTGGTGCTCGTGGACCAGGAGGGCGCCGCCTGCCACACCGGTGACCGGACGTGCTTCGACGCCGGGCTGCTGTGAACCTCCGACGGTGGTACGCGCCGACGGTGCTGGCCCTGGTGGCCGGCGGCGGGCTGATGGTCTTCGTCTCGTCTCGCACCTGGCTGTCGGCGACCGTGGTCGCAGACGGCCTGCCGTCCGACGACGTCGCGGTCAGCGGCAGCACGGCCCAGCCCGTGATTCCCGCGCTCGGGTTGGTCGTCGCGGCCGCCGGGCTCGGCGTCCTCGCGACCCGTGGTCGTGTGCGTCAGGCGGTCGGTGCGATCACCGTGCTGGTCTCGCTGGGCGTGCTGCTCGAGCTCGTGCTCGGCGACGGTGCACGGGAGTCGGCCATCGGGTCGGCGATCGCCGAATCGACTGCGTTCACCGGGGCGAACGTCCCCGACACCGCGACCGAGGTCGTCTGGTTGGCGGTCGTCGGTGTCGCAGCCGTGGTCGGGCTGGTGTTCGGCGGCCTGACGGTGGTGGCCGCTCGCGCGTGGCCCGCGATGAGCGGTCGTTTCGACGCTCCGGGTTCGGCGGATGAACACCGCCAGGTCGACGCGCGAGACGCCGACGGAGCCGACCTGTGGAAGGCACTCGACGAGGGACACGACCCGACGGCGTAGGCCGTGCCCCCCGGTCGCAGCAGGTCGGTAGAGTGTCGTCCATGCACGGATCTTCTCCGGCCGCTTGGACGGCCGTCCTGATGGCACTGGCGGGATTCCTCGTCGGAGGTATCGGCCTGATTCCCGAGCCCAACTGGGTCGTGTTCACGATCGGCTGCGTCCTGATCGGCGCATCCGGCCTCGTCGGCATGCTGATGGCTGCCGCCGGGCTCGGCGTCAACGGCCGCCGGGATCACTGAACCGCACGGATCAACTGAACCGGAGGCGACCATGACGCAGCCACCCGTCGGACCCGGTCAGCCGGGCGATGACCCATCGGCGAGCTATCCGCCTCCGCCCAGCTACCCACCGCCGAGCTACCCGCCGCCGGGGACCGGGACGCCTCCGCCTGCCTCGTATCCGCCCGGGTACCACCCGCCGGGGCAGGTTCCACTGGGTGGCACCGCACCGGCGCGTCCCTACGCCGGGTGGTGGTCGCGCGTGGGCGCGGCCTTGCTCGACGGGCTGATGTCGCTGTTGGTCGTCCTCGTGCCGCTCGTCGTCGGCTTGATCCTGCTGTTCCAGAACTCCGACTGGTCCGACTCGGAGGAGATCCGGATCGAGTGGGGCGCAGTCAACACCGTCGGCGTCGTGCTGCTGGTGCTGGCCGGGATCTTGGGCTTGTGCTTCGTGATCTGGAACAAGGGCATCCGTACCGGCACGAAGGGACAGTCGCTCGGCAAGTCGATCGTGGGCATCGAGGTCGTCGGCGTCGACACCGGACAGTACATCGGCGCCGGCTTCGGCGTGCTGCGCATGATCTTGGACTCGATCTTCGGCAATGCGTGCTTCCTGAACTACCTGTGGCCGCTGTTGGACTCCAAGCATCAGACGTGGCACGACATGGTCGTCAAGTCCGTCGTGGTGCGCAAGAGCTGACATGACGGGCACGGCCGAGTCGCTGGCGTTCGCGACCCGGTTCCGTGCGCCCGCGCTGGTGGCGCTCGGCGGGGCTGCCGCGTTCACCGCCCTGCGGGTGCGCGACCCGCACATCGAGGGCAGCTGGGGGCTGTGTCCGTTCCTGTGGCTGACCGGCCGACCGTGTCCGGGCTGCGGCGGGTTGCGAGCGGTCAACGACCTGACGCACGGCGACGTCGCGGCGGCCGTGAGCAGCAACGTGCTGGTCGTCGTCCTCGTCGCGGTGCTCGCGGTCGCCTGGATCGTGTGGGTCGTGCGAACCGCCAGAGGTGTCGACGCCCCGATGATCCGGATCGGCGCGCGGACGAGCTGGGTCCTCGTCGGCGTGGTCGTCGTGTTCGGTGTCGTCCGCAATCTGCCGTTCGGTGCCTGGCTGGCGCCGTGAGGCCGCGGGTGTGAGTCGGATCGCTCGGGTCTACTCTTGTGGGACAGATCCGATGGTCGTGGCACAGGAGGAGTGATCGCAGCATGTCGGTGCTCGACGAGATCCTCGCCGGCGTCGCAGAAGACCTGGCCGAGCGGATGGCCGCGACGAGCCTCGAGGAGCTGAAGGCCCAGGCGTCGCGTCAGCAGCCGGCGCTCGATCCGTTGCCGGCGTTTCGGGCCGAAGGCGTTTCGGTCATCGCCGAGGTCAAGCGTTCCAGCCCCAGCAAGGGACAGCTGGCGACGATCAAGGATCCGGCCCGGCTGGCCGGCGACTACGCGGCCGGTGGCGCAGCGGCCATCAGCGTGCTGACCGAGAAGCGCCGCTTCGACGGCACCTTGGACGACCTGCGCGCGGTCCGAGCAGTCGTCGACGTACCCGTGCTGCGCAAGGACTTCATCACGACCTCCTACCAGCTGTGGGAGGCACGGGCCGCCGGCGCGGACATGGCGCTGCTGATCGTCGCCGCCCTGGACCAGCTGGCGCTGGAGAGCCTGATCGAGCGGGCACGATCCATCGGTCTGACGCCGTTGGTCGAGGTGCACGACGAGGAAGAGGTCGAGCGGGCTGTTGCCGCCGGCGCGGAGATCATCGGAGTGAACGCCCGCAACCTCAAGACGTTGGAGGTCCACCGCGACACGTTCGCCCGACTGGCTCCGCTGATCCCGGACTCGATCGTCCGTGTCGCCGAGTCCGGCGTCCGTGGACCGCTGGACGTCATCGAGTACGCCAAGCAGGGAGCCAACGTGGTCCTGGTCGGCGAGACGCTCGTCAGTGGAGACGATCCGCGTGCCACGGTCGCCGACCTCGTCGCGGCCGGTACGCATCCCGCGCTGCAGCACCGATGGTGAAGGTCGACCGTACGTCGCCCACCCCATCGCACCCTCACCCGTCAGGATCAGATCTGTCATGACCTCCTCCGCTTACGCTCAGCCCGACGCCACCGGCCACTTCGGTCGATTCGGCGGCCGATTCATGCCCGAGGCGCTCGTGGCGCCGCTGGAGGAGCTCGATCGCGCGTGGACCGAGGCCAAGGCCGATCCCGCGTTCACCGCCGAGCTGGCCCGGATGATGCGCGAGTACGCGAACGTGCCGAGCCCGTTGTACGACGCGACCCGGTTCTCCGAGGCCGCTGGGGCTCGTATCCTGCTCAAGCGCGAGGACCTGAACCACACCGGCGCCCACAAGATCCGCAACGTCATCGGCCAGGCGCTGCTGGCCAAGCGCATCGGCAAGCCGCGCGCGATCGCCGAGACCGGTGCCGGGCAGCACGGCGTCGCGTCGGCCACCGCGTGCGCCTACCTGGGCCTGGAGTGCGTCGTCTACATGGGTGAGGTCGACACCGAGCGTCAAGCGCTGAACGTCGCCCGCATGCGGATGCTCGGCGCCGAGGTCGTCTCGGTCACCAGCGGCAGCCGCACCCTCAAGGACGCCATCAACGAGGCACTGCGCGACTGGGTCGCGAGCGTCGACCACACGTCGTACCTGTTCGGCACCGCAGCGGGGCCGCACCCGTTCCCGACGATGGTGCGGGACCTGACACGCGCGATCGGCGACGAGGCGCGCGAGCAGTGCCTGCAGCTGACCGGGGGACTGCCTGACGCCGCGGTCGCCTGCGTCGGCGGCGGCTCCAACGCCATCGGACTGTTCACCGGCTTCATCGATGACCGCGAGGTGCGGCTGGTCGGGATCGAGGCCGGCGGTGACGGCGTCGAGACCGGCCGGCACGCGGCGACGATCACCGGTGGAGCCGTCGGGGTGCTGCACGGTGCTCGGTCGTTCCTGCTGCAGGACGACGAGGGCCAGACGATGGAGTCGCACTCGATCTCGGCCGGGCTGGACTACCCGGGGGTCGGACCCGAGCACTCCTACCTGGCCGACATCGGCCGGGCCAGCTATCGGCCGGCGACGGACGCGCAGGCGATGACGGCGTTCGACCTGTTGTGCAAGACCGAGGGCATCATCCCGGCCATCGAGTCCGCACACGCCCTGGCCGGCGCGCTGGAGCTGGCCAAAGAGCTCGGCCCGGACGCGACGATCCTGGTCAACCTGTCCGGCCGTGGGGACAAGGACGTCCACACCGCTGCGCAGTACTTCGGCCTGCTGGACGGGGGCCGGTCATGAGCGGTCGCATCGACGAGCTGTTCGCACGGACCCGTGCCGAGGGGCGTGCTGCTCTCGTCGGGTACCTGCCGGCCGGCTTTCCGACCAAGCAGCAGTCGATCGCCGCGGTCGAGGCGATGGTGGCGGCAGGAGTAGACCTGGTCGAGGTCGGTCTGCCGTACAGCGACCCGGTGATGGACGGTCCGGTCATCCAGGCAGCCGCCGACACGGCGCTGGCCGCTGGCACCCGGATCGCCGACGTGCTCGACATCGTGCGCGCCGCGTCGGCCGTGGCGCCCACCGTGATCATGACGTACTGGAACCCCGTCGAACGGTACGGCGTCGACCGGTTCGCCGCCGCGCTGGCCGAGGCCGGTGGCTCCGGCCTGATCACCCCGGACCTGATCCCCGACGAAGGCGCCGAGTGGATCGCGGCCGCCGACGCGCACGGGCTCGACAAGATCTTCCTCGTCGCTCCGTCCTCGACCGACGAACGGCTAGCGATGACCGCCGAAGCGGCCAGCGGGTTCATCTACGCGACGGCCGTCATGGGCGTCACCGGCGCCCGTGAGCAGACCAGCAACCTGGCGCCCGAGCTGGTCGCCCGCCTGCGCCGGGTCACCGACAAGCCCGTCGGAGTCGGGTTGGGTGTCAGCAACGGCGTCCAGGCCCGCGAGGTCGCCGAGTTCGCCGACGCGGTGATCGTCGGCTCGGCGCTCGTCCGCTGCCTGCTCGAGGCCGAGGACGATGCCGCCGGCATCGCGGCGATCAGTACGCTCGCCGAGGACCTACGCGCCGGAGTCGAAGGGAAGATCTGACGTGCTGACGTTCATCCCCAGCCCTGCCCAGGGCGTCTGGCACATCGGACCGCTCCCGCTGCGCGCCTACGCGTTGGCGATCATCCTCGGGGCGCTGTTCGCGATCTGGATCGGGGACCGGCGCTTGACGGCCCGGGGCGGTCGCGCCGGGCTGATGGGTGACATCGCGATGTGGGCCATCCCGTTCGGCATCGTCGGCGCGCGTCTGTACCACGTGGTCACCGACCCCGAGCTGTACTTCGCCGACGGTCGCGACCCGTGGAACGCCCTGAAGATCTGGGAGGGCGGCCTGGGCATCTGGGGAGCCATCGCCGGCGGCGCGCTCGGAGCCTGGATCGCGGCTCGCCGGTACGGCGTGTCGCTGAGCCTGGTCGCGGACTCGCTCGCTCCCGGGCTGCTGGTCGCTCAGGCGATCGGACGCATTGGCAACTACTTCAACCAAGAGCTGTTCGGCAAGCCCACGACCGTGCCGTGGGCGCTCGAGATCGACGCACCCCACCGGCCCGACGGGTACCTGGAGTTCGCGACGTTCCACCCGACGTTCCTGTACGAGCTGATGTGGAACCTGGCGGCAGCCGCGCTGCTGATCTGGCTGGACCGCCGCTACGGCTTCACGCGTGGGCGGGCGTTCGCACTGTACGTCATGCTCTACACCGCCGGCCGGTTCTGGATCGAGCTGTTGCGCATCGACACCGTGAACCACATCGGCCCGTTCCGGCTCAACGTCTGGACGTCGATCATCGTGTTCGCGTGTGCTGCTGCCTACTTCGTGCTGACGCGACGGCGAACCGAGACCGTGTCCGCCTCCGACTGACTCCTGCTGAGCAGAGGCTGTCCTTCGGTGACGGCGGACCGCCGAGGCCCTACGGTATGCGACATGAGCCAGACCCCGGATCCCTTGCCGTCGACCGAGTCGATCCAGCACGAGCACCCCGACGTGATGGGCGGCTGGCTACGCCCGGCGGTGTTCGGCGCCATGGATGGTCTGGTGTCGAACTTCGCCCTCATCATGGGCGTGGTCGGCGGTAGCGAGGGCCGCGAACCCGTGGTGCTCGCCGGGCTCGCCGGACTTGCGGCAGGCGCCTTCTCGATGGCCGCCGGTGAGTACACGTCGGTGGCCAGCCAGAGTGAGTTCGCCCAGGCGCAGATCGACATCGAGCGCGAGGAGATCGAGGACAACGAGGAAGCAGAGACCGCAGAGCTGGCGGCGATGATCGCCGAGAAGGGCGTCGACGAGGAAACTGCTCGACAGGTGGCCGAACAGATCCACCGCGACCCCGAGCAAGCCGTCAAGGTGCACGCCCTCGAAGAGTTCGGTGTCGACGCCGACGCCCTGGCCTCGCCGATGGTGGCGGCGGTCTCCTCGTTCCTGTCCTTCGCGGTCGGTGCGATCATCCCGTTGCTGCCGTTCCTGCTCGGCGTTGACAGCCCGTGGCTGTCGATCGGGATGTCGCTGGCCGGCTTGTTCCTGTGCGGGGCCGTGGTCACGAAGGTGACCGCTCGCTCGTGGTGGTCCGGCGGCATCCGCCAGCTGGTCCTGGGGGGAGCGGCTGCCGGTTTGACGTACCTGATCGGCGAGGCCGTCGGCGCGCAGCTGGGCTGACCGTCGCGGCCGTCCGGTCCGGCGCGGATCGGACTAAGGCTGACCTTGGCAGCGCCATTCGTCATCTGGGTGTAACCTGAGGTTGCTTTCCGAGGCCAACGTCGTCCCCGGTTCGAGCGTTCCGTACCGCTCACCCGACGACCGAAAGAAGTCCTCGATGACGCGCCCCCAGCACCTTTCCAGCCCCGTGCACCTGTTCGGTTCGGTGCACGAGCCCCGTTCTGCGTACCGTGCCCATTCGACGCTGCCGCCCGCGCAGGGCCTGTACGACCCCGCGAACGAGCACGACGCCTGCGGCGTCGCGTTCGTGGCGACGCTGACCGGGGTCGCGAGCCACTCGATCGTCGAACAGGGGCTGACCGCCCTGCGCAACCTGGATCATCGCGGCGCTGTCGGCGGTGAGCCCGACACGGGTGACGGTGCCGGCATCATGTTCCAGGTGCCGGACCGCTTCCTGCGTGCCGTGGCCAAGGACGAGGTCGGCATCAACCTGCCGGAGGCCGGTCACTACGCGGCCGGGATGGCGTTCCTGCCGGTCGAGGAGAAGGCAGCCAAGGCCGCGCGCAAGTCGATTGAGAAGATCGCCAAGGAGGAGGGCCTGAAGGTCCTCGGCTGGCGCGACGTGCCGGTCAACCCCGACATCCTCGGGTCGATGTCTCACGGCGCGATGCCGTCGTTCCAGATCGTCTTCGTCGCGCCGAGGAAGGACGCCACAGGGGTCGATCTCGACAGGCTGGCGTTCTGCCTGCGCAAGCGGTCCGAGCACGAGGTCGGCGTCTACTTCCCGTCGTTGTCGTGCCGGACGTTCGTCTACAAGGGCATGCTCACCACCGAGCAGCTCGAGCAGTTCTACCCCGACCTGTCCGACGAGCGCATCGAGTCGGCCCTGGCCATCGTGCACAGCCGGTTCTCGACCAACACGTTCCCCAGCTGGCCCCTGGCTCATCCGTTCCGCTTCGTCGCGCACAACGGCGAGATCAACACCGCCCGCGGCAACCGCAACTGGATGCGGGCCCGCGAGGCGACCCTGGCCAGCGACCTGATCCCCGGAGACCTGGAGCGACTGTTCCCGATCTGCGACCCGGAGGGCTCGGACACCGCCTCCCTCGACGAGGTGCTGGAGCTGTTGCACCTGGGCGGTCGCGAGCTGCCCCACGCCGTGATGATGATGATCCCCGAGGCGTGGGAGAACGACACCGAGATGGACCCTGCTCGGCGGGCGTTCTACGAGTTCCACAGCTCGATCATGGAGGCCTGGGACGGCCCCGCGTGCGTGTGCTTCACCGACGGCACCCAGATCGGAGCGGTGCTGGACCGCAACGGTCTGCGCCCGGGACGCTTCTGGATCACCGAGGACGGGCTCGTCGTGCTGGCCTCGGAGGCCGGTGTCCTGGACATCGACCAGTCGACGATCGTGCGCAAGGGCCGGCTGGAGCCGGGCAAGATGTTCCTGCTGGACCTGGCCGAGCACCGCGTCATCGAGGACGAGGAGATCAAGGGTCGCCTCGCCGCCGAGCAACCGTACGAGGAGTGGCTGTACTCGGGTCTGGTGCGGTTCGAGGACCTGCCGGACCTGGAGCACATCGTGCACACCCACTCCTCGGTGATCCGTCGCCAGCAGGTGTTCGGCTACACCGAGGAGGAGCTGCGGATCCTGCTGGCTCCGATGGCGCGCAGTGGCGCCGAGGCGATCGGCTCGATGGGTACCGACACCCCCATCGCGGCGATCTCGGACCGGCCGCGGATGCTGTTCGACTACTTCTCCCAGCTGTTCGCCCAGGTCACGAATCCGCCGTTGGACGCGATCCGCGAGGAGGTCGTGACGTCACTGGCCGGCACGATCGGGCCCGAGGAGAACTTGCTCGCGCCCAGTGCCGCGTCCTGTCGGATGCTGCAGCTGCCGTTCCCGGTGGTGGACAACGACGAGTTGGCCAAGATCCGCCACATGAACCGCGACGGCGACATGCCGGGCTTCGCGGTGCACGTCGTGCGGGGTCTGTACGACGTGAACGGCGGGGGAGCGGCGCTGAAGGCCAAGCTCGACGAGATCTGTGCCGACGTGTCCCGGGCCGTGGCCGACGGCGCACGCATCATCGTGCTGTCGGACCGCCACTCCACGGTCGACCTCGCGCCGATCCCGTCGCTGCTGCTGACCGGCGCCGTGCACCACCATATGGTGCGCGAGAAGCTGCGCAGCCAGGCCGGCCTGATCGTCGAGGCCGGTGACGTCCGCGAGGTCCACCACGTGGCCCTGCTGATCGGCTACGGCGCGACCGCGGTGAACCCCTACCTCGCGCTGGAGAGCGCCGAGGACCTGGCCCGTCAGCGCGTCCTCGTCGAGGGCGTCGAGCCGCACCAGGCGCTGCGCAACGTCGTCAAGGCGCTGGGCAAGGGGGTGCTGAAGGTCATGAGCAAGATCGGTGTGTCGACCGTCGCGTCGTACACCGGCGCGCAGATCTTCGAGGCCGTCGGCCTGTCGCAGGAGGTCGTCGACGCCTACTTCACCGGCACGTCGTCCAAGCTGGGGGGCGTCGGTCTGGACGTCATCGCCCAGGAGGTCCGGGCGCGCCACGAGGCGGCCTATCCCGAGCGCGGCGTGTCGGCGACCAGGCGTCGCCTCGAGGTGGGCGGTGAGTACCAGTGGCGTCGCGAGGGACCGGAGCACCTGTTCGACCCCGAGACGGTGTTCCGCCTGCAGCACTCGACCCGCTCCGGGTCCTACGAGATCTTCAAGCAGTACACCCAGCGCGTCGACGACCAGAGCCAGCGCCTGATGACGCTGCGAGGGTTGTTCGAGCTCAGGACCGGCGAGCGCGAGCCGGTGCCGCTGGACGAGGTCGAGCCCGCGTCGCAGATCGTGAAGCGGTTCTCCACCGGTGCGATGTCGTACGGGTCGATCAGCCAGGAGGCGCACGAGACGTTGGCGATCGCGATGAACCGGTTGGGTGCGAAGTCCAACACCGGTGAGGGCGGCGAGGATCCCGAGCGACTGTACGACCCCGAGCGTCGCTCGGCGATCAAGCAGGTCGCCTCCGGACGGTTCGGTGTGACCAGCGAGTACCTGACGAACGCCGACGACATCCAGATCAAGATGGCCCAGGGCGCCAAGCCCGGCGAGGGCGGCCAGCTGCCCGGACCCAAGGTGTACCCCTGGGTCGCCAAGACACGTCACTCGACGCCAGGCGTCGGCTTGATCAGTCCGCCGCCGCATCACGACATCTACTCGATCGAGGACCTCAAGCAGCTCATCCACGACCTGAAGAACGCCAACCCCAGTGCCCGCATCCACGTCAAGCTGGTCTCCGAGGTCGGTGTCGGGACCGTCGCGGCGGGGGTGTCCAAGGCCAAGGCCGACGTGGTCCTGATCTCAGGTCACGACGGCGGCACGGGCGCGTCTCCGCTGACGTCGCTCAAGCACGCCGGGGGACCGTGGGAGCTCGGTCTGGCCGAGACCCAGCAGACGTTGCTGCTCAACGGCTTGCGGGACCGCATCGTGGTCCAGACCGACGGGCAGCTCAAGACCGGTCGCGACGTCGTGATCGCCGCACTGCTGGGCGCCGAAGAGTTCGGTTTCGCGACCGCGCCGCTGGTGGTCAGCGGCTGCATCATGATGCGCGTGTGCCACCTCGACACCTGTCCGGTCGGCGTCGCGACGCAGAACAAGTCGTTGCGCGAGAAGTTCTCGGGCAAGGCCGAGTACGTCGTGAACTTCTTCACCTACATCGCCGAGGAGGTGCGCGAGTACCTGGCGGCGCTGGGGTTCCGCACCCTGGAGGAGGCGGTCGGCCACGCCGAGCTGCTCGACACCCGCCGCGCGGTCGACCACTGGAAGGCCGGGGGGCTGGACCTCTCACCTCTCTTCCACGTGCCGCAGCTGCCAGCAGGGGCAGCGCGCCACTGCACGACCACGCAGGACCACGGCCTCGACGCGGCACTGGACCGGCAGCTGATCGAGCTGAGCGCCGACGCGCTGGAGGAGGGCGAGCCGGTGCGGGCCCAGCTGCCGATCCGCAACGTCAACCGCACCGTCGGGACGATGCTCGGCCACGAGGTGACCAAGCGCTACCGCGGCGAGGGGCTGCCGACCGGGACGATCGACTTGACGTTCCTGGGCTCGGCCGGACAGTCGTTCGGTGCGTTCGTCCCGCACGGCATCACGTTGCGGCTCGAGGGTGACGGCAACGACTACGTCGGCAAGGGGCTGTCCGGTGGCCGCATCATCGTGCGGCCGCCTCGCGAGGCCCGGTACGCGGCGGAGACGCAGATCGTGGCCGGCAACGTCATCGGATTCGGCGCGACCAGCGGCGAGCTGTTCCTGCGCGGGCTGGTGGGCGAGCGCTTCTGCGTGCGCAACTCGGGTGCGACGGCGGTCGTCGAAGGCGTCGGTGACCATGCGCTGGAGTACATGACCGGCGGTCGTGTCGTGATCCTGGGCAGGACCGGCCGCAACGTGGCCGCCGGCATGACCGGCGGTCGGGCCTACGTCCTCGACCTCGACCCCGACCTGGTCAACCCCGAGATGGTCGAGCTGCGTCCGGTGCCGGCCGAGACCGCCGACGAGCTGCGCGAGATCGTGCACGAGCACGCCGAGGAGACCGGCTCGACGGTCGCGGCCGCTCTCCTGGAGAACTGGGAGGAGTCGCTGGCACGGTTCACCGAGATCATGCCGGTCGACTACCGCTTGGTGCTCGAGGCCCGCGCCGCAGCCGAATCCGCAGGACTGTCCGACGAGGACATCACCGCACGCATGATGGAGGTGGCAGCTCATGGCTGATCCCCGTGGCTTCATGAAGACGCCCCGCGAGGGCGCACCGCGCCGCCCCGTGGAGGAACGAGTCAAGGACTGGAACGAGGTCTATCCCGGTGGTGTCGGCAGGGCCCTGCTGCCGATCATCAGCGAGCAGGCCGGCCGCTGCATGGACTGCGGCATCCCGTTCTGCCACAACGGCTGTCCCCTGGGGAATCTGATTCCCGAGTGGAACGACCTGGTCTGGCGTGAGGAGTGGGACGAGGCGTTGGACCGGCTGCACGCGACCAACAACTTCCCCGAGTTCACCGGTCGACTCTGCCCGGCGCCGTGCGAGACCGCCTGCGTCGTGGGGATCAACCGCGACCCGGTCACGATCAAGAACGTCGAGGTCGCGATCATCGACAAGGGCTGGGCGGACCGTCAGGTCAAGCCCGAGGCGCCCGAGTGGCTGACGGGCCGCACCGTCGCCGTCGTCGGTTCCGGTCCGGCGGGTCTGGCCGCAGCCCAGCAGCTGACGCGTGCCGGTCACACCGTCGCGGTCTACGAGCGTGACGACAAGCCCGGAGGACTGCTGCGGTACGGCATCCCGGAGTTCAAGATGGAGAAGGTCCAGGTCGACCGCCGCATCGACCAGATGATCCGCGAGGGAACCGTGTTCCGCACCGGTGTGCGGGTCGGCGAGACCATCACGGGAGCCCAGCTGCGCGACCGGTACGACGCCGTCGTCCTGGCCATCGGATCGACCGTGCGTCGCGATCTGCCCGTGCCCGGGCGTGAGCTCGACGGAATCCATCAGGCGATGGAGTACCTGCCCCAGGCGAACCGGGCAGCGCTCGGCGAGCCGGTCGTCGACCAGATCGTGGCGACGGGCAAGGACGTGGTCGTGATCGGTGGCGGTGACACGGGCGCGGACTGCATCGGCACCGCGATCCGACAGGGCGCCAGGTCGATCACCAGCCTGGAGATCATGCCGCAACCCGGCGACCAGCGCCCGGAGAACCAGCCGTGGCCGACCTACCCGATGATCTACCGCGTCGCGTCGGCCCACGAAGAGGGCGGCGAGCGCGTCTACTCGGTGTCCACACAAGAGTTCGTCGGCGACGACGACGGCAACGTGGCCGGGCTGCGGATCGTCGAGGTGCAGCTCGAGAACGGCCGGTTCACCGAGGTGGCGGGCACGGAGAAGGTCATTCCGGCCCAGCTCGTGCTCCTGGCGATGGGATTCGTCGGTCCCGAACCCGAGGGGCTGGTCCAGCAGCTCGGTGTCGAGCTGGACGATCGCGGCAACATCACGCGTGACCAGAGCTACATGAGCAGTGTCGACGGCGTGTTCGTCGCCGGTGACGCCGGGCGCGGACAGTCGCTGATCGTGTGGGCGATCGCCGAAGGACGCTCGGCTGCGGCCGGGGTGGACCGGTATCTGTCCGGTTCGACCAACCTGCCCTCACCCATCCCGCCGACAGCTCGACCGCTGGCGGTGTGAGGGCACGACGGTGAACGGCTCGGCTCGACCCCGGTCGTCGGGGTCGTACCAGACTCGCGGGTAACTGCTGGTCAGACGTAGGGTGGAGGTGTGCGTAGAGCCAAGATCGTCTGCACCCTGGGTCCATCGACAGCTGCCGAGGGGCGCATCCTCGAACTGGCTCAGGCCGGGATGGACGTCGCGCGTCTCAACATGAGCCATGGTGACCGGGCCGAGCACGTCGAGAACGTGCGCCGGGTCCGCGAGGCGGCCGAGGAGACGGGCAAGGCGATCGCCGTCCTCGTCGACCTGCAAGGGCCCAAGATCCGCCTGGGACGTTTCGCCGAGGGACCGCACGAGCTGCAGAAAGGTGACTCGTTCACCATCACGGTCGACGACGTCCCCGGCGACGGGAGTCGGTGCTCGACGACCTTCAAGGGACTGCCCGGCGACGTCAACGTCGGTGACGAGATCCTGATCGATGACGGTCGGGTCCGGCTCCGGGCCACCGAGGTCACCGCCACCGACGTGACCGGCGTGGTCGAGGTGCCCGGCTTCGTCAGCAACAACAAGGGGATCAACCTGCCCGGCGTCAACGTGAGCGTGCCGGCGTTGAGCGAGAAGGACGTCGACGACCTGCGGTGGGCCCTGCAAGCTGGCGCCGACTTCATCGCGTTGTCCTTCGTGCGCACCGCCGAGGACGCCGAGGACGTGCGTGCGGTGATGCGTGACGTGGGCATCGATCGGCCCGTGATCGCCAAGATCGAGAAGCCGCAAGCCGTGGAGAACCTCGACGAGATCATGGACGCCTTCGACGGCGTCATGGTCGCTCGCGGCGACCTCGGCGTGGAGCTGCCGCTGGAGGACGTGCCGATCGTCCAGAAGCTCATCATCGAGAAGGCACGCCGCAACGCCAAACCCGTCATCGTCGCGACGCAGATGCTCGAGTCGATGATCTCCTCACCGCGCCCGACGCGCGCGGAGGCGTCCGACGTCGCCAACGCGGTGCTGGACGGCGCTGACGCGGTCATGCTGTCGGGCGAGACCAGCGTGGGCCAGTTTCCCGTGCAGACGGTCGAGATCATGTCCCGCATCGTGGCCTCGACCGAAGACCACGGCCTACCGCGGATGGCGGCCTACACCTGGACGCCCAAGACGACGACCGGCATCGTGTGCCGGGCCGCGTCGCAGGTGGCCGAGGCAGTTGACGCCTCCATGGTCGTCGCCTTCACCACGACAGGAGGCTCGGCGCGCCGGATGGCCCGGTATCGCTCGCCCATCCCGATCGTGGCGTTCACCCCGGACCCACAGACCCGCAACGAGCTGGCGCTGACCTGGGGGATGTCGACCTTCCTGGTCAAGGAGGTCAAGTACACCGACCAGATGGTCATGCAGGTCGACAAGGCGTTGCTGGAGCACCAGACGTGCACGCCGGGGGAGCAGGTCGTCATCGTGGCCGGTTCGCCTCCGGGGATCCCCGGGTCGACCAACGCGTTGCGCATCCACCGCATCGGTGATGCGATCAATCGGATCGTGCCGGCCTACGAGAACGTCGAGGACCGCTAGCAGGTTCGGGTTCGCCGGACGCCGGACACGGTCGCCGGCCAATGGACGTCGGGGCGACGTCATCGGGTCAGGATGCTGACCATCGTGTAGTCCTTGGCCGGCCCGAGCGTCGTCCACGTGACGGTCCAGCGCTCGGCGGAGTCGACGTCGACGTGCCCGGTGTACGTGTCTGCTCCGCAGGGGTGGACCACGTCGCGATCGAGCGCCCAGGGGTGGAAGTCGCGACCGTCCTCGAACGTCACGACCCACGCGTCGCCGCGCCGCTCGACGTACAGGGTGCGAAAGACCGGGACGTCGTTGCCGCCGTGGTGCAAGACGCCGGTCTCGTGCCAACGGATGCGCCCGTCGGCCTCGGCCGAGAGGGTCGTCTCCCCGTCGACGGTGGAGGTCGCGCCGACCAGACGATCCTCGATCGTGCGGGCCAGCTGCCAGCTGCCCAGCAGGTCGAGCGGAGAGGACCCCAACATGTTCACCTCGCGCGACGTGGTTCGAGCTTCGGCGACAGCTCCGTGTCGCGCCCGTCAACGAGCTCGATCACTTGTGCCGACTGCGGGATTCGAACCCGCACGCCCTTTCGGACACTCGCTTTTGAGGCGAGCGCGTCTACCGTTCCGCCAAGTCGGCCGTGCGATCGATAACCTTACTCGGGTGGACCGCACCGCCAACACACCGCCTCGTGTCGTCATCGCCGAGGACGAGGCCCTGATCCGGCTGGACCTGGCAGAAATGCTGGAGGAAGAGGGCTATCAGGTCGTGGCGCAGGCCGGCGACGGCGAACAGGCGGTGGCGCTGGCCCGACAGCACCGACCCGACCTGGTGGTGATGGACGTCAAGATGCCGAAGCTGGACGGCATCGCCGCGGCGGCCCGGATCGCCGAGGAGCAGATCGCTCCCGTGGTCATGTTGACGGCGTTTTCCCAGCGCGAGCTGGTCGAACGGGCCAGCCGCGCCGGAGCGATGGCCTACCTGGTCAAGCCGTTCACCCGCAGCGACCTGGTGCCGGCCATCGAGATGGCGCGCAGTCGGTACGCCGATCTGATGGTGCTCAAGGGTGAGGTGGGCGACCTGGAGGATCGACTCGAGACCCGCAAGTCGGTCGAACGGGCCAAGTCGTTGCTGCAGCGCACGCGGGGGATGAGCGAATCCGATGCCTTCGGGTGGATCCAGCGCACCGCGATGGACCTGCGAATGACGATGCGCGAGGTCGCCGAGGCCGTCATCGCGAACCGGGCCGAGCTGTCGGGGCTCGACGGCGCCGACGCAGCCGAGTCTGACTGAGCGCAGTCGAGCACGAGAGCATTGGGTTACAAATCGGCTACGTTGTCGTGCCATTTGGTGTGACGTACACCATTCGGCCCGTTTCCTGACTAGCGTTCGGTGCACAGCAGGTCCTCACCTGCTGCGTTTCCATAACCTCCGGAGGATCGATGAAGCGCAATTCCACACCGCTCCGTCTTGCCGCCGTCGCAGCCGCCAGCGCACTCGTGCTGGGTGCATGTGGCAGCAGCGACGACTCGGACGACGCCGGCGAGAAGACCGACGCCGCACCCGACTCAAGCGCCTGCAAGGTCGACGACACCAAGGTCGAGCCCACGACCAACAGCAAGGGTGGCGATGGCACGCTGACGATCGGCACGTTGCTGCCGGCCACCGGCAACCTGTCCTACCTCGGCCCGCCCGAGTTCGCCGGTGTCGACCTGGCGATCGCCGACATCAACCGCGCCGGCGGCATCTTCGGCAAGGACGTCGTCAGCGTCAAGGGTGACTCCGGCGACACCGACTCCGGCATCGCCCCGTCCGAGGCCGACAAGCTGATCAAGGCCAAGTCCGACGTCATCGTCGGCGCTGCCTCGTCCGGCGTGTCGTTCACGGTGATCGACAAGATCCTGAGCGCCGGCGTCGTGCAGTTCTCGCCGGCCAACACCTCGACCGACTTCGACACCGGCAAGTACGCCGAGCCGGACCTGTACTTCCGCACGGCACCGTCCGACATCCTGCAGGGCGCCGTGATGGCCAACCTGCTGGTCGAGGACGGCCGTCAGAACGTCGCCATCCTGGCTCGCCAGGACGCCTACGGCGAGACGCTGGCCAAGGAGGTCGAGAAGAACCTGACCGACGCCGGTTCGACGGTGGCCGTCAGCGAGCTCTACGACGAGAAGCGTGGTCCGTCCGACACGCAGATCTCGGCGGTCGCGAACGCCAAGCCGGACGCCCTGGTCCTGATCGCGTTCGAGGAGACCACCACGATCGTGCCGAAGCTCATCGAGGCGGGAGCCGGACCGGCCGACGTCCCGGCGTACTTCGTGGACGGCAACACCGCCAACTACGGTGCCGGTGACAGCGCCGAGCTGCCCGAGGGCACGCTCGAGGGGACCAAGGGCACGATCCCCGGTGCCGAGGCGACCGACGAGTTCAAGGCGTGCCTGGCCACGGTCGATGACAACTTGAAGGACTACGCGTACGCCGCTGAGTCCTACGACGCGGTCATCGTGTCGGCTCTGGCCGCGCTGTCGGCCGAGAGCGACGCCGGCAAGGACATCGCTGCTGCGATGGTCGAGGTCACCCGCGGAGGGGAGAAGTGCACCACGTTCGCGCAGTGCGCCAACCTGCTCGCCGACGGTGCCGACATCGACTACGACGGTGTCTCCGGTCCGATCGAGTTCGGCGAGACCGGTAGCCCGACGGCTGCCTCGATCGGCATCTACCAGTACGACGCCAAGAACAAGATCTCCCCGGTGAAGTACATCGCCGGCGAGATCTGATCGGACCCAGTCCGTTCCACGCAGCGGCCCCGATGCCCAGGCATCGGGGCCGTTGTGCTGGGTCGGGCACCGCAGCCGGCACGTGAGGTCCGAACGGGGACGAGACCGAGCGACCGAGGCCCTGCTGCACTGAGACCGTGCTGCCCGGTCGGTTCGACCCCGGTGGTTCTGCTGGTCGGTCCTACCCGATCAGCTCTGCTTGGCGCCCAGGGTGCCCAGGTACAGCTCGATGACCTTCGGGTCGTTCGCCAGCGCCTTGCCCGTGCCGGAGTAGGCGGTGGTGCCCTGGTCCAGCACGTAGCCGCGGTCGCAGATCTGCAGGCAGCGGCGGGCGTTCTGCTCGACCATGATGACCGAGACGCCCGCCTGGTTGATGTTGCGCGTCTGCACGAACACCTCGTCCTGCAGGACGGGGGAGAGGCCGGCCGAGGGCTCGTCGAGCAGCAGCACCGACGGCTCCATCATCAGCGCCCGGCCCATCGCGACCATCTGACGCTCGCCGCCCGACAGGTTGCCGGCACGCTGCTTGCGACGCTCGGCCAGTCGCGGGAAGATCCCGGCGACGAAGTCGAAGCGTTCGCGGAACTTCTTCGGCTCCTGATAGCAGCCCATCTCGAGGTTCTCCTCGATCGTCAGGCTGGGGAAGACGTTCTCGGTCTGCGGCACGAAGCCGATGCCCTTGCTGACCAGCTGGTCGGCGCGCTGGTTGGTGATCTCCTCACCGTTGAGCGTGACCGAGCCCTCGTGGATCCTGACCAGCCCGAACAACGCCTTGAGCAGAGTCGACTTGCCGGCCCCGTTGGGTCCGATGATGCCGACCAGCTCACCGGGCTTGCAGTACAGGTCGGCGCTGTTCAAGATGTTGACGCCCGGCAGGTAACCGGCGACCAGGCCGTCGGCGCGCACGACTGCCCCGTCGGCGTTCGCCAGGTGCTTCTCGCGTTCGGTCATGCTGGATGCCTCGGTCATGAACCGGCCTCCTCGGCCTCGGCGTCGAGCTCGGCTTCCGCGGCGACCTCGAGCTGATCTTCGTTGAGTTCGGACAGGTCGGTGTCGTGGTGGGCACCCAGATAGGCGTCGATCACGGCAGGGTTCGCCATGACCGCCTCGGGAGTTCCCTCGGCGACGATCTCACCCTGAGCCATCACGATGACCCAGTCGGAGATGTCGCGCACCATGTCCATGTCGTGCTCGACGAACAACACGGTGCGACCCTCGTCGCGCAGCGACTTCACGTGGCCGAGCAGCGACTGCTTCAGTGCCGGGTTCACGCCGGCCATCGGCTCGTCGAGCATGATCAGCTCGGGATCGACCATCAGCGCTCGGGCCATCTCGAGCAACTTGCGCTGGCCGCCGGAGAGCGAGCCGGCGAAGTCCTCGCGCTTGGCGTCCAGCTTGAACCGGACGAGCAGGTCGTCGGCCCGCACCGTGATGTCGTCCTCCTGCGCCTTCCACAGCGCCTTGAACGGACCGGCCCAGAACTTCTCGCCGATCTGGCCGGTGGCGCCCAACCGCATGTTCTCGATGACCGTGAGCTTGGCCAGCACCTTCGTCAGCTGGAAGGTGCGGACCATGCCGGCGCGGGCGACCTTGAACGCCGGCGTCTTGGCCAACGATCGGTCGTTGAACGACCACTCGCCCGAGTCGGGTTGGTCGAAGCCGGTCAGCAGGTTGAACAACGTGGTCTTGCCGGCGCCGTTGGGTCCGATCAGCGCCGTGATGACACCGCGCTGGATCTCCACGCGTTCGACGTCGACGGCCGTCAGACCGCCGAACGTGCGCTTGATGTTGGTGCCCTTGAGGATCGGGTCGGGCTTGGCGGCTCCCGGCTCGTTCGGGACACCTTGGAGCGCAGCGGCTGCCGCGCTGAGGCCCGTCGTGGTGTCAGCGGCCATCGATCGCTATCTCCCTCCGGTCGCCGAAGATCCCCTGTGGTCGGAAGATCATCAGCAGCATCAGTCCCAGGCCGAGCACGATGAATCGCACGAGGCTGGCCTGGGTGTCGGTCATCAGCCACTCGGGCATGAACGGATCGGCGCCCTTCGTCAGCTGATCGAAGATCGAACCCAGTCCGGCGACCAGGAACCAGAAGATGATCGAGCCGATCACGGGGCCCAGGACCCGGGCGGCGCCACCGATCAGCAACGCGGCGTACGCGTAGAAGGTGAACGTGGTGTTGAAGTCCGTGGGGACCGCCGAGGCCTGCTTCAGGATGTGGAAGATGCCGGCGATGCCGCCGAACACGCCGCCGAGCATCAGCGCCTGCATCTTGTAGGAGAAGACGTTCTTGCCCAGCGAGCGCACGGCGTCCTCGTCCTCACGGATCGACCGCAGCACCCGGCCCCACGGGCTGCGCATCAGTGCCCAGACGACCAGGCAGGACAGCGCCACGAGCGTCCAGCCGACCGTGATCGACCACAGGTCGTTGCGCGTGAACGACACGATGCCCAGGTCCAGCCGCTCGTTGTAGGGGTTCAGCTTCTGGTACGCCCCGGCGAAGTTCGTCAGGCCGTTCGAACCACCGAACGTGTCCTTGAACTCCACCGCACCCAGGACCAGGCGGATCACCTCGGACGCGGCGATGGTCGCGATGGCCAGGTAGTCGGCCCGCAGCCGAAGCGTCGGGACACCCAGCACGATGGCCAGCAGCACCGGCATCGCGAGCGCGATGAGGATGCCCAGCACGAACGGCAGGTCGAACGTCGTGACGCTGGCGGCCAGGCCGAACGCGGCGACGGCCATGAAGCCCGACTGACCGAAGTTCAGCAGACCGGTGTAGCCGAAGTGGACGTTCAGGCCGATGGCGGCCAGGGCGAACACGATGGCCTGGGTGCCCAGGCCGGCCGACAGGGCGGCGTCGAGAACTTGTCCGAAATCCATGACGTTCCCCCTATCCGACCCTCTGGGCCCTGCCCAGAATGCCTTGTGGTCTGACGAGCAGGATCAGGATCAGGATCAGCAACGGCCCGACGTCCTTGATCGACGCGGGGACCCCGAACAACGGACCGCACTCGGAGACGATGCCGATGATCAGCGATCCGATCAGCGCACCCCAGATGGTGCCCAACCCGCCGAGCGTGACGGCGGCGAAGATCAACAGCAACAGCTTGAAGCCCATGTCGAACTTGACCTGCTGGTCGATCGCCAGGAGCACCCCCGCGAGGCCGGACAGCGCCGTGCCGAGCAGCCACACGTTGGTGATGACATTGTCGACGCGCAGACCCGACGACGCCGACAACGCCGGGTTGTCGGCCACGGCTCGCATGGCCTTGCCCATCCGCGTGCGGGCCAACGCGATGCAGGTGATCGTGATGACGACGACCGCCACGACCATGATGCCGATCTCCTTGTCGGCGATCAGGACCGAACCGTACTCGCGGGACCGCTGGGCCACGTACTCGGACAACGTCCGCGTCGACCCGCCGAACGTGTACTGGAAGATGCTGCGCAGCAACAGGGCGAAGCCGATCGTCACGATCATCATGGCGATGATGCCGGTGCCGCGCCGCCGCAACGGCCCCCAGATGGCCTTGTCCTGGGCCCATCCGAAGACGCCCGCCGCGACGAACGCGCAGGCTCCGGCCGCGATGACCGGCAGGCCGAATCCGCGGTTGAAGACGAACGTCGCGATGCCGCCGAACGTGATCAGCTCACCGTGGGCGAAGTTGGTCAGGCCGGTCGTGCCGAAAATCAGCGACAGGCCCAGACCGGCCAGTGCGATGATCAGTCCGATCTTCAGACCGTTGACCAGCGACTGCGCGAGCTCGGTGCCGAAGCCGGGGCCTTGGATGCCCGTCACGCCGATCTGGAACTGGACGGCCTTGGGTGCCTTGAGCCGCACCGGCACCGTCTTGCTCGTCTCGGCGGCACCGCTCAGGGTCGCGCCTTCGGGCAACGTCGAGGTGTCGAGCTCGACCGTGTAGTCGCCCTTGCCGGGAATCGGGATGTTGACCGAACCGTCCTCGCCGGTGGGACTGGACCCGACCAGCTGGCCGTCGGCGTCGGTGACGGTGATCGTGACACCGGGCACCGGAGCCGCGACGCCCTCGGCATCGCGCTCGGCGCTGTTGCGCAACGTCACCGCGATCGAGTACCCCGAGTCGGAGAAGTCGTCGATCGGCGTCGCAGGTGTCGCGGCGGTCGATGGGGTGTCAGGTGCGGGGGTCTCGTCTGCGTGGGCAGTGCCGGGCGCCAATAGCAGCAGCCCGACGATCATCGCTGCCAGCAGCGCGACGGGTCGACGGTGCACGCGGGAGCTCCTGTTCGGGAGGGGCCATCTGTCGAGATCTTGTGGATCCGTAGCGGGGACGATACCCCGTGACGGGCGTCACGCGCTCCACTTCGCGGTTTCAATTCGATTGCCGCGCTGGTCGGTCAGGGCGTACGGAGGGTTCGTGGCCCGCGTGTCGCTTTCCGTCGTAAAGTGTTCCCACCGAGGCGTGAGGCGATCTGGAGCAGCACGCGCAACGAGGCTGGGAGTTCGATGTCCACGCGTGCTCAGGTGGTGCTGCGGGAGGCCGACCGCGAAGACGCCGCGGGTCTCATCGCCCTGTGGGCCGAGTGTGCCGACGCGACTCCGGACGAAGGCTCGGAGACCTACACCCAGCAGTCCTTGTGGCGTGAACCCGACGTCGCCGAGGCGGCCGCGGCCATCGAGCTGAACCTGAGCCTGCCGGACAAACGGATCTTCGTCGCGCTGTCCGCCGGCGAGATCATCGGTGCGACGGTGTGCGACGTGCGCACGCTGACCCCCATCTCCCTGACGCGGATCCTGCTGGTCACCGAGATCCAGGTCTCGCCACGGTTCCGGCGCCGATCCGTCGCCTCGTCGCTGCTGTCGGCAGTCGCCGACTACGGCGACGCGAAGGGGTGCGAGATCGTGGTGGCGTCGGTCCCGGCGCGTGCCCGCGAACCGCACCGCTACCTGGCCAAGCTGGGCTTCAACCAGATCGCGATCGTGCGGGCCATCAACGCCTCGAAGCTGCAGTCGCGGCTGTCGGGCAAGGCCGTCAAGTCTCGCGACACCGGCAAGCTCATCGCCGTCCGTCGCACCCTTCGCCGGCGGGAACGGGCGTCGTAGGTCCCCGGTAGGGTCATCGCGTGGACCGACTTCTGCTCATCGACGGTCACTCGGTGGCCTACCGCGCCTTCTTCGCCCTTCCTGTCGAGAACTTCGCGACCACCACGGGCCAGCACACCAACGCGGTGTTCGGCTTCACGTCGATGCTCATCAACGTGCTGCGCGACGAGCAACCCACGCATGTCGGGGTGGCGTTCGACGTGTCGCGTCAGACGTTCCGCACCGAGCAGTACAGCGACTACAAGGGCAACCGGTCCAAGTCGCCCGAGGAGTTCAACGGTCAGATCCCCCTCATCAAGGACGTCTGCGAGGCGTTGGGCATCACGACGTTCGAGAAGCCCGGGTTCGAGGCCGACGACATCATCGGTACGTTGACGACCGAGGCCCTGGCCGGCGGCATGGAGGTGCTGATCTGCACCGGCGACCGCGACGCACTGCAACTGGTCACTGCGACCAGCACGGTGCTGTACCCGCGCAAGGGCGTCTCCGACCTGGTCCGCATGACCCCTGAGGCCGTCGAGGACAAGTACGGGGTCAGCCCCGACCACTACCCGGAGCTGGCCGCCCTGGTCGGCGAGACCAGCGACAACCTGCCCGGCGTCCCCGGTGTCGGGCCGAAGACCGCCGCGAAGTGGATCAACCAGTACGGCAGTCTCGAGGCCCTCGTCGCCGACGCGCAGAACGTGCCGGGCAAGGCCGGTGAGGCATTGCGCGCGCACCTCGACGACGTGCTGCGCAACCGCCGCATCAACGCGCTCGTGCGCGACCTCGACCTCGACGCGCACGTCGCCGACCTGCGGTTCACGACCGAGTGGAACCGCGACGCGATCCACCGGGTCTTCGACGCACTGGAGTTCTCAGCGCTGCGCGAGCGGCTCTTCGACTACCTGGGCGGTGGCGACGAGTCCACCACGCAGGCCGCGGCGGTCCAGATCGCTGTCGATCGTCCCGTCGGGTCGGCGGTCGCCGCTTGGCTGGACCGCCACGCGGTCGACGTCGTCGGCGTCGAGGTCTCAGGCGTCACCCGAACGGTCGGCGCGCGGGCCGACGGCGTGGCCGTGGCCACCGCCGACGGGCACGCGGCCTGGTTCGACACCGCCCAGCTGGACGCGGAGGCCGATCGTGCGCTGGCGGCGTGGCTGTCGGACCCGGAGCGGCGCAAGGTGCTGCACGACGCCAAGGGACAGGCTCACGCGTTGCTGGCCCAGGGGTGGACGCTGCATGGGGTGGTCGCCGACACGGCGTTGGCCACGTATCTGGTCAAGCCCGACCAACGGTCGTACGACCTGGCCGATTTGTCGGTGCGGCTCCTGCATCGAGAGCTCGTGGTCGACGCCGCGGACACGGGTCAGCTGTCCTTCGACGACGACGGCGGTGCGGACGTGTCGGCCCAGCGGGCCCGCACGGCTCTGGACCTGTGGGGCGTGCTCGAGCCCGAGCTGGAGTCGCACGAGGCGCTCTCGCTGCTGCGCGACGTGGAGCTGCCGTTGCTCGACGTCCTGCTCGCGATGGAACGGGTCGGCATCGCGATCGACACCGATCACCTGGCCGATCTGCACGCCGAGTTCACCACGTCGATGCTGGCCGCAGCGGACGAGGCGTTCGCGGTCATCGGTCGCGAGGTCAACCTGGGCTCGCCCAAGCAGCTGCAGGAGGTGTTGTTCGACCAGCTCGACATGCCCAAGACGAAGCGGACCAAGACCGGCTACACCACCGACGCCGATGCCTTGCAGACGTTGTTCGCCAAGACCGAGCACCCGTTCTTGCAGCACTTGCTGGCGCACCGCGACGTCACCCGGTTGCGCCAGACCGTCGAGGGTCTGCAGAAGACCGTCAGCGCCGACGGTCGCATCCACACCACGTACTTCCAGACGATCGCGGCCACCGGTCGGCTCAGCTCGGCCGATCCGAACCTGCAGAACATCCCGATCCGCACCGAGTCGGGTCGCCGCATCCGCCAGGCATTCGTCGTCGGGCCGGGGTACGAGACGCTGCTCAGCGCCGACTACAGCCAGATCGAGATGCGCATCATGGCGCACCTGTCGGAGGACGACTCCTTGATCGAGGCGTTCCGCTCGGGTCACGACTTCCACACCGTGATGGCGGCCAAGGTGTTCCAGCGCGACCCCGACCACATCGACGGCGGGCTGCGCGCTCGCATCAAGGCGATGAACTACGGCTTGGCGTACGGCTTGTCGTCGTACGGGCTGAGCCAGCAGCTGGGCATCACGACCGGTGAGGCCAAGGCGTTGATGGACGACTACTACGAGACGTTCGGCGGGGTCCGTGACTACCTGGACGGCGTGGTCGACAAGGCGCGATCGACCGGCTTCACCGCCACGATCCTGGGCCGACGCCGCTACCTGCCCGATCTGCTGAGCGACAACCGGCAGCGTCGCGAGATGGCCGAGCGGATGGCGCTGAACGCCCCGATCCAAGGGTCGGCGGCCGACATCATCAAGCTCGCGATGCTGGGCGTGCAACGGTCCCTGGACGAGTCGGGCCTGCGCTCGCGGATGCTCCTGCAGGTGCACGACGAGCTCGTCCTCGAGGCCGCACCCGGCGAGCTCGATCAGGTCGAGCAGATCGTTCGTCGCGAGATGGGCTCCGCGGTCGAGCTCTCGGTCCCGCTCGACGTCTCGGTCGGCACCGGCCGCACCTGGTTCGACGCCGCCCACTGACGCCCAAACCCCCGAATTTTGCGGGGTCATGCACCGGTTCTCCTCACGAAACCGGTGCATCACCCCGCAAAATTCGGGGGTTGAGTCCGGTCCAGGTGGCGAGGGCGGTGGCGACGGCGATGACGGTGACGACGAGGCCGGTCAGGTCGACGTCGAGGCCGTAGGCGGCGGCGAGCAGGGCGGTCGAACCGAGCCACAGCGCGAGCCCCACGCCGTGGCGGTGCCGGGCGAGCGCGTCGAAGACGAGCAAGTGGACGATCGACAGCATCGCGCCGGACAGCGCGAACAACCACAACCGGTCCTGGATAGCGGCGTACTGGTCTCCACCGACCAGCGCCAGCGCCACGGACGACAGCGCGAAGGTGCCCAGCACCGTGACCGCACCGATCCCGGCGACGGCCACCAGCGCCCGGGTCCGGGTCGACCGATCGGTGGCACGGGCCAGATCGGGGAACAGCACGACGCTGACGAACTGGGGAGTGAACAGCGCTGCCTTGGCCAAGATCACGCCGGCGGCGTACAGGCCGCTGGTGTGCTCCTCGAACAGGTTCCGCGCGATCAGGACGTCCAGATTGCTCAGGACGAAGAACGCCAACAACGTGTGACTGCCCAGGACCGCCTCACGGACGAACGGTCGGCTGCTGATCTGTGTCGACCCACCGACGTGACCACGTAGCACCGGCCACCCCGCCAGCACCGGCAGCAGCGCACCGACCGCAATGCCGATCATCGCGCTCGGTGCCGATGGGTTGATCATCAGCGCCACCACGCCGCCGACGAAGCGGCCGGCGCCGTTGGCGACGTAGATCGCGGCGAGCGTCCGCCACCGGCCGGTGCCCTGAGCGATGCCCGCCGCAGCACCCATCACCGTCAACGGGACGAGGACCACGCCGCACATGACCACGGCCCACGGACTGCGCAGCTTCAGTGCCGGGCTGAGCACGAACGTCGACGCCGCCACGATCGCACCCATCAGGCAGCCGGCCACGAGCACGACCCGCACCGTCGTGCGACAGATGTCGTCACGGTGGTCCGGGTCGACGGCGATCCGGCGAGCGGTCGCGGCTTGGAGGCCGAGCGAGAGGACGCTGCCCATCAACAACAGACCCAGCAGGGCCGTCACCGCGCCCAGCTCGGCAGGAAGCAGCATTCGAGCAGCCGCCACGCTGAACCCGTAGACCGCGACGTTCGAGATCATCATCGCGCCCGCGATCAGTGCGCCACCGGTCAGCGGCGCGCGGGGGGTCGTCATGAACCGCGACGATACGACGTGCGCATTCGCAACTCGGAGTTGCACCGACACCTGTGATTTGATTCACGCTGGAGGGAGCCGGTGGCCGGCTGCGTTGAGGGACGCGGCGCCACCGCTGTTTGAGATGAATTCATTTCTCGTTCGTGGATTCGTCCTCGCGCTGTTCGGCGCGTTGACGGTCCTGTTCGGTCGGGCACTTGGGCTCGACCTCGATCAGGTGGCCCTGTTGGGAGTCACCTTGGGCGCCGTCATCGGGTTGGTGCCCGATCGTCGGCTCACGCACCGGCTGATCGGCTTTGCCGTCGGCTTCGCCCTGGCCTGGATCGGCTACGCGGTTCGCGCGGCCATCTTGCCCGACACCCCGACGGGCCGCGCGGTTGCGGTGTTCGGCGTGCTGGTCGTCATGGTGGTACTGCTGGCACCGACGTTCGGGCGGATTCCGCTCTGGTCGGCGCTGGTCGGCGCCGCGGCGATGGTCGGTGCCTACGAGCAGACCTACGCCGACGCCCCGTCGCTGTTCACCACTGACTCGCCGACCGCTGCCACCACGGTGCTGCTTGCCTGCGCCATGGGTGTGCTCGGTGCCACGTTGCTCGGTGACCCGGCCTCGCGCCACGCCGATGCTGATGCTGACGGCGAGGTCGCAGAGCCGACCCGACAGACGACGGGGGCCCACGCATGAGGCGCCACGGAACCAAGGTCGTCACGGGCGGTGTGGCGCTGCTGACGGCTTCGGCGATGGCAGCGTTCGGAGCGCCCGGCGCGTTCGCGAGCAACACCGTCACGGGCGACGTCGACATCACGAACACCGAGACCGTCCAGGTGTTGATGGCAGCCGACGGCACGATCGACGCGCAGCGCGTCTACGAGCAGCTGGTCCTCAAGGGCAGCGGCGAGGTCGACATCTCGAATCCGGTCTCAGCCCAAGGCCTGCGCAACTTGGACGGCTTCGGCGGCTTCGACGAGCGCGACGGCCAGATGCGCATCCGGACCAGTGTCGACGGGACCAAGAAGTATCGCTCGGTCTCGGACTTCACGCAGGAGCTGCCGCTGAAGATCTCGATCTCGTACGAGCTCGACGGTCGGCAGGTCCGGCCGCAGGACGTCGTCGGCAAGTCGGGGCTGCTCAAGGTCCAGTACACCGTCACCAACATCACGGGTCAGTCGCAGGACGTGGAGTTCGAGGACGGCGCAGGGGTCACCCGGTCGTCGGCTGAGAACGTCGTGATCCCGATGGTCGGCTCGCTGTCGACCGTGCTGCCGTCGAACTTCACCGAGGTCTCCTCGGCCGAGGCCAATGCGGCCGGAGACGGCCGCGGCGGCACGCAGCTGTCGTTCACCATGACGCTGATCCCGCCGATCGGCAGTGACACCGCGACCTTCGGCTACACCGCCAAGGTTGTCGACGCGGCGATCCCGAAGGCCACGTTGTCGGCGCTTCCGGTCAACCCCCTGGAGAGCCCGTCGTTCAAGGGCGGTGCGGCCAGCTACGCGGGCGGCGCCGAGACGGGTCAGACGCTGACCGCCGGAGCCACCGAGATCGATGCGAACGTGCTGAAGCTGCGCGACGGCGCGAGTGATCTCGTCGCCGGCTTGCTGAAGCTGCGCGACGGAGCGACCCGGCTCAGTCAGGGTCTCAACGGCGAGGCCGCTCCGGGAGCCGAGAAGGTGGCGGCCGGTGCCGGTGCGCTCGACGCGGGCGCCCAGAAGCTGGCCGAGGGTGCCGGCGATCTGAGTGCAGGTCTGGACCAGGCTGCTGCCGGTGGCCCGGCGCTGCTGAACGGCGTGGCACAGTTGAAGGCCGGCGCCGAGCAGGTCGATGCGGGTCTGGTGCAGCTCAACACCACGGTGGGGGCAGGCGCCTCCCAGCTGAGCGCTGCCGCGGCCGGGCTCATCGCTGCCGTGAACGGGCCGCTGTCGAGCAATCTGGACAACATCGTCTCCTACAGCGACGCCGCGATCGCTGCCGTGACGGGCAGCCCCACGATGGACGCTGCGGAGAAGACGCCGATCCTGCAGGCTCTCGGGGGCGCCAAGGCGACCGCACAAGGTGTCAAGGCGGCCTTGAAGGACACGACCGAGGGCACGGGCTTCATGTACGGTCTCAATGCGATCCAGCAGGGCGGCACGGACCTGGCCGACGGCGTCGACGCCCAGCTGTCCGACGCCGCCAAGGCGGTGGCGAACACGCTGCGCAACGGCATGGCGCAGCTGATCGGTGGGCTCGGTCAGCTGCAGACCCAAGGTGGCGGACTCGCGTCGGGTCTGAGTGCCTTGTCGGCCGGAGCAGCGCAGCTGAAGGACGGCGCGGGTGATCTGGTCGGCGGCACGGGGCAGCTCAAGAGCGGCTCGGCCGAGCTGGCCGACGGACTGGGCACCGCGGCGTCGGGGTCGGGTCAGCTGGCCGACGGGCTGCAGCAAGCGGCCGAGGCCGCTCCGGCCCTCCCCGAGGGCGCGGAGCGACTGTCGCAGGAGGGCATGTCGCAGCTGATCGAGGCCGGCAACTCCACGGCGATGGACTACGGCTTGAAGTATGCGCTGATCGAGGCCGTTGCCGAACGCGCCGGTGACGCGCAGCCGTACGGCAGTCCTGAAGGAGCCGTCGCGCTGACCGCGTACAAGTTCGAGATCGCCGGAGCCGATGACACCGGTTCGAAGAACGTCACGCGTGGCGTCGCCGCGGTCGCGCTGATGGCCGTTGCGGCCGGCGTCGCGGCGGTCCGTCGCAGGGTCGCCTGACGCTCCAGCCGGCAGGTCCTAGGGTGGCCTCATGAGTGATCGCTCTCATGAGGCCGCCCGGAACCTGTGTCGTTTCGTCGACGCTTCACCGAGTCCGTTCCACGTCGTCAAGACGGTGACCGAGGCGCTCGCACCGGCCGGCTACCGGTTGATCGACGAGGCCGCGCCGTGGCCGACGGACCCGGGGCGGTACGTCGTCGTCCGCGGTGGGTCGCTGGTCGCCTTCTCCACGGAGGCCTCGACGTCGCCGACCGATCCGTTCCGGGTCGTGGGCGGCCACACCGACAGCCCCAACCTGCGGGTCAAGCAGCGTCACGACATCGAGCTCGACGGCGTGGGGGTCGTGGCGTTGGAACCGTACGGGGGAGCCTGGCTCAACTCGTGGTTGGACCGTGACCTGGGCCTGTCGGGGCGACTGGCTCTGCGTGACGGGACGACACACCTGGTGCACGTCGACGAACCGGTCCTGCGCGTGCCGCAGCTGGCGATCCACCTGTCGGAGGACCGGTCGGGGGTCAAACCCGATCCGCAACGGCACCTGAACGCGCTGTGGACCGCCGACCCGCGCCCGTTCATGTCGTGGGTCGCCGATCGAGCCGGTGTGGACCCGGGCGAGGTGACCGGATTCGAGCTGATGACGCACGACGTCACGGCGTCCACGCTGACCGGCGCGAACGGGGACTTCGTGTCAGCGCCTCGACTCGACAACCAGGCGACGTGCTTCGCGGGTGTCGAAGCGCTGACGGCGGCCGAGCCGTCCGACGGGATCCGTCCGGTCCTGGCGCTGTTCGATCACGAGGAGATCGGCAGCACGTCCGAACGCGGAGCACAGTCCGACCTGCTGAGCACCGTGCTGGAGCGCATCGTGCTCGCTGCCGGAGGAGGTCGCGACGACTACCACCGGGCCGTGTCGGCATCGGTGTGTGCCTCGGGCGACATGGCGCACGCGACCCACCCGAACTATGCCGATCGGCACGAACCACTGCACCGCATCGCCCTGGGCGGCGGACCTGTGCTGAAGGTCAACGTCAACCTGCGCTACGCCACCGACGCCGTCGGGGCGGCGCACTTCCAGCGGGCCTGTGACGAGGTCGGTGTCCCGCTGCAGCGCTACGAGCACCGGGCCGACCTGCCGTGCGGGTCGACGATCGGACCGTTGAGCGCGGCCCGCACCGGCATGCTCACGGTCGACGTCGGTGCGCCCCAGCTGGCCATGCACTCGGCG
>Ga0180217_1000702_pt1 | contig 46681 bp, 19 predicted proteins | sample eDN3rd37CBELigOP_FD_128521 | JGI IMG/M metagenome (GOLD analysis project Ga0180217, IMG submission 128521) | Enriched Organic Plus compost microbial communities from Emeryville, California, USA - eDNA 3rd pass 37_C BE-Lig OP (version 2) (version 2) ...
CCACCCCACCCCCCCCCCCCCCCCCCCCCCCCCCCCCCCCCACGAAAGAGGGGGGGGGGGGGGGGGGGGGGGGGGGGGGGGGGGGGGGGGGGGGGGGGGGGGGGGGGGGGGGGGGGCCGGAATACAAAAGGTAGGCTGCCCAGAGCCCGGCTCAAGAGATCAAATTCAGGCGTAAATGCCGTAGCTTTGCGTTAGGAATTCCAGCCCATAGGTGTATGGTGGTGGTAGTGAATGGGATGGAATGATAGTTTAACTCGTCCGGGACCCTGACGGTCTTGGTTCACCCCACTATCTCAACAAGATTTCCACAGATATTCGACCCAAAAGTGTTCTTACCTTGCAATCCCTCACTTACACCCTGTTTGCCCCTCCTTTCCCTGTGGCTTTGATCGCCTTGCTCTAATCTAGGACGCTAGTTTCCATCTACGGAAGAAACCATGGAGCGACCCGAACCCCCGACGCCTCCCGCGAAGCCCGTTGAGTCGCTGCCGTCCACGATCGTGGTCTACGGACTGCCCATCGTCGACACCCAGCAGGATGGCAAGGGCAGCAAGGCAGAGCGTCTTGTGAAGGCCCTACGCGGTGCGCGCTTCTTCGGCCAACCCCAGATTGGTGAGCCTGTCAATGTTTTCATGCCCATGGCGGATACCGATCGTAAGTCCCCGGAGGGCGAAGTCATTCAGGAGTCATGCGGGTAAGTAGGATTGTCCTTCAAATTGATCAATTTGCATCGTGTTGGATACGACCCCCGGAGGTATAATGTTTGGGGTGCTGTGTGTTACGACGTCTTTCCTCGATCTTGTAGCCTGCACACGATCGCTGTTTGATCTGCTCAGGATGTGTGCTTAACTCACATGACACTGTCGCTCCCCTCTTTCGCGCCCTTCCACATCCAGTGTGTGTTTCATCGAGTATGCAGATGCCGGCGCAGCTGAGCGTGCCGTTGAGCTTATGAACGACAAGCCCCTCGACAAGACCAACACATTCCGCGTGTGCCTGTTCGATAAGTTCAACGAGATGTACCAGCGCGTCGAGTCGGTCCCCGAGACCTACCAGGACACCGTGGAGTACCGTCCTCGCCCCAACCTCACCGCCTGGCTTGCTGACGACCAGGGTCGCGACCAGTACGCTGTTCGCTTCTTCGACGGTGACCGACACGAGACACATATCTATTGGGCTGAGCCTACCAAGGCTAAGAACGACTTCCGTCAGCTCGTCTACGGAGGTGAGCGTGAGAAGAGCCAAGGCAAGCACTGGTGCGAGCTGCAGATCAAGTGGTCCCCCAAGGGCAGCTACCTCGCTACATACCACGTGCCTGGTATTGTATTGTGGGGTGGTGAGACCTTCGAGAAGCTTGGCCGCTTCCCCTGCCCAGACGTCCGAAATGTTATCTTCTCCCCTTGCGAGCGCTACGTGCTCACGATTACCTCAGATTCAGACTACGGCCTGCAGCGCCAACGTGATCGCTTCCTGGTCGCTGACGCAGCCAAGAAGCCCTCCGCTGCTACTAGTGTGATTGCGCAAGCTACTCTCCAGGCTGACGGCAAGGAGGAAGAGAGGCGCACTTGGACTCTGAAGTGCACCCTTTGGAACATCGCACTGCAGAAGCCCATTGAATCCTTCGAGGAGGAGATCCCCGAAGGCGGCCAGACCTCGTTCAAGTGGTCCCACGATGGCAACTACTACACTCTCGTCAAGCCCGAGGGTATCAAGCTCGCAAACATGCAGAAGCAGGTGGCCAAGATCCTCAAGGGTACTGCAGGTGCCATTGAGGTTGACTGGTGCCCCACCGCCAACGTCCTCTCGTACGTCATCCGCGGTACTGGTGAGCGACCTGACTCGATTATCCTCTATGATGTGCAGAAGAATGTGAACGTAAAGACACACCACTACTTCAACCTCAACTCGATCTCGCTGCTGTGGCACCCTCGTGGCCGCTTCGTCATGATGCAGATCGTGCGACACAAGACTAAGAAGACCTATTCATATGTTCTCGGTTTCATTCGATATTCAGAACCCGGTCTACCTGTTGAGGAATTCAACATCGAGAACCCCGTCACACGCGTCGCCTTTGACCCTGTCTACGACGGCTTCGTTACCACCTCACAGGTCCAGAACGGTTCTATCAACGTCTGCCAGATCAACTCATACCGCATTGGCAGGACCATTGAGCCTTATCACACCACCACTGCTCCTCTTCCCGGCCACGCACAGGCATCTGTTTACACGATCCACTTCTCTCCCGCGGGTCGATGGTACATCTTGGCTGCTCTCAACACCAGCTCATCTGCTCCCAATTTGTACTTCTTTGATTCACACGCCACCACTGCTGCGGCAGCCAGCTTAGCTGTCGAGGTTCAGGAGCACGTCTCACTGATCACTTGGGAGATTTCAGGCCGATACGTCATTACTGCTTCGTGCCGCGCCATTCAGCAGGTCAACGTCCAGGCCAGCTGGCGTGACAAGATTAAGGATGTCTACAACCTCTGGAACTTCCAGGGTGAACAGATTGCATCCTACTCGGCTGACCGCCTCTTCATGGTTTACTGGCGCCCCCGACCTCCTACTGAGTTGACTCGCAAACAGCTCAACGAGATCCAGAACAACCTCAAGACGAAGTACTGGAAGAAGTACGAGGCTTACGATAATGAGGAGCGCTTGTCCCAGACCACCGAGGCTCAGCGTCGCCGCATGGAGATCAAGGCTGCATGGCGTAAGCTTAAGGAGGATCTTAAGCAGACCTATGCAGATGAGGCTGAAGAGCGCCGCAACTTGCGTGATGGTGCTCGATCTGATGATGAGGATGAAGACCTTGTTGAGTACGAACTCCAGGAGGGTCAGGAGTACTGGTTCTCACCACCCCCTCATATCTTCCAGAAATAAGAAGCCTAGCCAAAGTAGTTTCCATTTCATGATTTTTGGGACTCTCCTCGCTCCATTGTGTAGATCATCAATAGGATAAGAGGAGCGCAGTTCCGAGGCCCAAGATCGCCGGAGAGGAAGAGGAAGAGGAAGAGGAAGAGGAAGAGGAAGAGGAAGAGGAGGAGGAAGAGGAGGAGGGAAAATTTTAGTGGCATAATTGTTGCTTGCTGCGTCCAACACAGGTAGACAGGCATTCCTTCTCATTGTCGAGTTACATAATGGCCACCTAGCAACAACAACAGTGTAGTGTCTAAAGCTACTTGTTTAATCTCTGCTTGAGCAATGAACGTCCCTCCTCCGCGCGCGTCTCGTCAAGCCCGTGTCAAAGAATCTCGCACATCTGAAATCGAACATCACATGTGTGCCTATTATATCGTCATGCGTTTCAATACAAACTCACACTTTCATCGCTTGTATTCGACCACTGGGTTTCTGGCCAGACTTTTGAACAGTCGCAGAGTCACAGGTTGAAGTTCGGCAGTATACTCGAAGAGTTTCAGGAGCCATCCTCTCCAATTCGCAGCAGATATCGACCTTTCAGGCAAAGTTAGGTAAATCACGCTTTCGTGTTCGTACGAACGGAGCATCACGCGAGAGAATGAGCAGGGCTTCAGCACTGAGGAGAGTTTGGGCAAAAAATCCTACCTTTTCTCCCAAAACCCGGTGATCAGCAGTTACCTCGTGATTACGTCTTCACATAACGCGCGTGTGCAGTCTAAAATGAACAGAAATCCAGCGACACGGCCAGACGGCCTAATCCTCCCCCACTAGCCCTGGAAGTCGCTTGGCTGCCCGTCACGAGCAGCGAATCTCCAGTCAGAACGGCGCCGGGTTAGGAAGCCTACCTTTTGTCCACAAGTCGACCAAATCACGTGCTTGGCCGGGATACTGTGCATGTGTGTGGTCAGACGCCAGTCCCGCTGCAGGTGATTGCAGCGTATCCATGGGTAGCGCGTATTCTGCTATTATATCCCTCGCATCGCTTCTCCTTCCTCGCGATTCACCTCAAACAGCGCTCCCGACAGAAGCCGCTGCATACGCGAACTCAGGGTTGCCGGCCCCACCCCGGATTCTCATGTTGGTGATAGCCCTCGCTATGCATGCCAACACTATGGGCGGGTTTGTAGTCGCGGCGGCCTTGTACTTGGTGAGAAAACAGCCCCTTCACATTTCCAGCGTGGGACAAAACTGTTCTCAAAAGCCTAATGTTTGAAGGTGAATTCGCGCGGGTGCTCGCAGTGATATCGGTGCAAAGCTGGTATAATTTCGTGGGGAGCGACGTGTAGTTTTATTACATTTGGTGCTTATAGCCATGCACCTTGCGCTTGCGTGTCAAATCTGCCGTTTTTCCTCCCGCTATGCTTTCCGTTTTAACATTTCGAGCGAGAAAGCGCGTAGTTCGAGCGCAAGGTGCATGTATCGCCCATTATATGCGGTTTATATATTCGATATTCACACTCTTAAGCCGTTGCGCGTGGTTTCACTGCGACAAACTTGTTGTTCCGCCGAGGAAACAGCCTTGAGTCTCCGACCCTTCCTCAAGCCGGAGGCTTTCCGAGTGTATATGTTCAGCATGCATGGGGCATCAGTTGTTGTTTCAGTCCAATGTTTATGCTTCATAGTACCAACGATCATTTTCTCACGATACTCCCTTCTTGCTCCCACTCTCTCTGCGAAACACCCTCAGAACCATAATGTTCGGACGACTTGCTCGCGTTGCGTCTGCACGTTTGCCCTCGGCAATGAACCGCCTTGCATCGAATGTGCGTGCGTTCGGTGCTAGTGCTCACGACATGCCCTACAAGCTTCCTGGCGTGTTCGATCTTGACAAGCTCCACTTCCACGACCCCTATGCTCCCTACCGCCACGACGGTATCGAGTACGCTCACCCCAACCTCCACATCACTGCTGAGGAGATCTATGAGGAGTTGATGGAGGCTTCCTCTCCTGCTGCTGTCCAGGAGGCTATTGCCGCTGGTGCTGCCAAGTTCCCCAAGACCGAGGAGGGCCAGCAGCTCCGTGCTGAGTACCTTGACCACATGGCTATCGTTGCCAACCCCGTCGAGTGGCGCCAGAAGACTGCTGCTAACCTCGTTCAGGCCATCCGTGAGCGCGTCCCTGATCTCGACAAGTTCGAGGCTGAGAAGAAGGCTCAGGGTCTTCCTTCTCTCCAGGAGCTCGCTGAGCTTCAGCTCGCTCGTGAGATCCCTCACATGCCTGAGACTCCACGTGACTGGACCTCGCTCTTCCGCGCGCTCAACAACTCCGAGGACTCCATGTTGTGGAAGGCTTTCGTCGTTGTTGGTTGGGGTTCCCTCGCTTACATGACTGGCCGAACGCTCTACGATATTCACGAGTACTTCGAGCACATCGATGAGCACCTCGAGAATGCTAACTACTAAAGAGCAAGCGCACGACTACTCAGTGGTCACTTTCTCGATAACACTAGAGCTACTGTGTTGAAATGGAGCACAGCTACCGGCCATGCAACGGTGTCATGATCACGCGTTGAGCCGGTTGGAAGAGTGGGAAAGTGATTGGAGAGCTGCTGTTGCTGTTACTCCTGCTACGCTGCACACAAAGTAGAGGAAGCAGAGCGGTTTCGGACCGAAGCAGCTGTAATATTTGCTATTCAAAGTTCATCTGTTACGTGTTATACGTATATGTAATTGGACATATGGACGTGCGATAGTGTTCGCACGGTCACCCCTTGTTACAAAGGATCAATACAACCTCGTCTATATTATCAAGCCTCGAGCCGAGTCTAGATTTCTTAATGGGGTCAGATATTTTAGGAATGTCGCGAGACAATATTTTACTTGAGGTTCGGACTAGGACTCGAGTGCTGCGGGGTAGGGTGTGTCGGTCCATGATCATCCCTGTATGTGCTATCGAATGGTGTGTAGATTCTCAAGCGGCACTCCCTGTATACGGACCAAAGTCGCATTGGAACTTATTTGTGGTCGAAACCTCACCTGACGTTACGACATGACATTGAGTGTGGAGCTATCTCGGTTTCCACTCATTTACAGCCATCGACTCCCCCTCACATTTACTCCAGTCACCGTGTCGTGCGACATGTCTACGACAGCGGAGCTTCCCAACGCGCAGGCGCTGGGAACTGCTTTGCATGTCCCCCCTATCGAACCAGTAACGACTCGAGGCGAGTCTGGTGATTCTCGGATTGAGGCATCGACCACGAGCCCCAGCCGTGAAAAGCCGTCCAAGGACTCCCCCAGTTCAATCACGCACTCTGCTTTGAAACCGTCCTCACCCATTGTCGGTAAGGCCTACTTCAGTTCACTGGCTGCACTGAGGTCGAGCCTGTTGAGTCGACCTGCGAGTTCGACTACGATGTCTCAGGGGACGAGCAACATCACAACTACAACAGTACGACCTCGTGTTCTCGCCAGACGCAGTGCTGATGTTACGCAACTGATCGAGAAGGAGCGTTTGGCATTAAGTCGCTCGCCACTCGCTCAGCTGTCACACAAGCAAACCAGCCTGAACAACGAACTCAACCCCGTAAAGCTCCTGAAGCACCGCTCCCGAGGTTCTGACAAGGCCATCGCAGCTGTACGCGCTTCCGCTGCACCCTCTACAGATGCAGCCTCGGTCTCAGCTTCCACAACGCTGAGCGCGCCAGTATTAAAAGCCAAGCGTATGGCTCCTCTGCCAAGCACTACCGAGGATGAGGCTGGCGCTGAGGCACGTTTACAGAGCGAGATTCGAATCGTTCCCGGACTTAGAAATGAATTGAATGTCTTTAGTGCGGATTCTGCTTCCGGAAAGAGGATTGTTGCATGTTATAAGCCCCAGCAGCCTGTTCCTCAGGCATTGGAGGCGCTCGAAAAGACAGTCCCTCAGGTCAGTCCTACGCACGCAACTGAATTCGCTTCGCCCAAGACTGCCCTGGCGTTTCTCCGTAAAGCTGAGCGTGCCATTCCGGCCGAGGACCTTCTCAGGAAGGAAGAATGGCTTGTTTCATTTGCTGGAGTTCGTCAAGAGGTCCTTCAGCAGCGCCAGAGCAAGCCATTCGTCATGCATTCGTCTTATCTTCATCCCCGCTATACTGTGAAAGCTAAGCGATGGGATGGAGCAGTTCCTAATCCAGTCTTCCGAGGTCCCGCCGCCATTCGTATGACCTCGTTGAATGACCTTGATGAACTGTCACAGGCTCGGATTGAGCGTGAGTCAGTCCTCGTTCATGATCTCGCTTCTCGCCGAGGTCAGATGCCAGTGAAGAGAAATTCTGAGCGAGTTGTCGCACGTCGGATTGACGCGGAGTGCACTGAGATTAAGCCGGAGCTCCCTGCTTCAGTCTCCTTCAAAGAAGACGAGGAGACCTCGGTTCAGACCATTGATGGGCCCAGCATTGAAGCGCATCACGAGGACGTCACATACTCCGGCCGCGCGTTTGCCTCGCGTTTGCCCCTATGCAAGCGTGGCATTTCGCACCATGAATTGCTGTCTGCTGAATCTTGGCGCGCGTTGACTTTCCCTGAGCGTTTGCCCATCTTACTCGAATCCAGCACGCATCTTCGCGATGCGCTGGCTGATGCACACTCCCGTGGCCGCTCCCTGGCGGCTATGCGTATCATTTGTCATACCGAGTCTCAGACCCATGTCCATTCGGATGCTCCTCTGACCTTGCGATCGAAGTTCTATGTAGAGCGCCCAGTTACGCGCGAAGCGCTTGAAGCTCGAGAGGCGTGGCTGGCATGTACGGCGCGTGAACGAGCCGACCTTTGCGTATACAACTTCCTGTCTGTCTTGGACAAGGAGTTGCGAGGGGTGCGCGCTCAAGTCCAGGCACAGAGGGCGTGTGGGGTACGCATTGTGGCGACTCGGGCTGATCGACCCTTTTGCTATCAGCCCATTACGTCGGTTCAGGCCGAAAGCAACACGCTTGTTGATGTCACTGAACAACCCACTACTGACGCGCTTACAGTCAGCGTTCTCGCTCCTTCGCTTGTCACTGCAGAGACGACTGCAACTATCGGCAAAAAGCCTCTTGCAGTGCGTGACTGTTTACTCTCTGAACTGGTTGGTAAGGAGAATGCCCTTGCAATGTGGGCAGTAGAGCGAGAGCGCTCCGCCTATCCAAATCTCACTCCGCTCATGGATGCATATGCAGCATTGGAACAGGCGAAGAGCCTTTCCAACTTAAACTACCGCATCGTTGCTGCACAAGTCGGTCGAGTCAGCGTGAACGAAGCTTCGACTGTGACAGCAGAAGTGTTGGAAGAGCCGACAGCCACAATCGATGTAGAGGAGGCACCTGTTTCCTATGCTCCCGCTCCATCTTCTCCCGTCGTCGAGGTCGTGCCTGCAACTGTTCGCGACGAGGAGCTAGTGTATCTGACCCCTGATAGGAAGATCGCCATGCGTCAAGTTTCGCATGACGAGCTGGTTAAGAAGGAAGGGTGGCTTCGTGGCTATGCTACTGAAAGAGTGCAAGCTCTGTTCGCAAGCACTTCTCAGCGGCTGCAACAGGCGAAAGCCAGGTTTTCTCACGCAAGGATTGTTTTGGCACCTCAAGGCCTCAAACCCAAGCTCGTTGCGAAGCGTTCTCTTGGGCACGTACCCTTGGCATCTCGCCTCCTCTCGTTTGATCAACTCCTGGACAGGGAAGAGCTTCTGTCATCAGACCATGCAACACGCAAGAACTACCTTCGTCTTGCAGCTCAGATGGCAGATTCCGATATCCGTTCCTTGCTCGGGCAACAGATCCTGCTCCATGAGGCGCGTGAGAAGGATCCTACTACACGTCTTGTAATCAAGGCTACTCGCGGCCGTATCCCAGCCCAGCCTGCAGAATCCTCTACAGCCATCGGCATTACCGCGCCGACTATTGATGATGTTCTTGATGCCGCTGAACCGCCCATCGGCATTGAACAAGAACTCGTCTCGGCCGAGTCTGCTGTAAAAGCGATTGCAGAGTCACCATCCATTGTGGAGTCACTCAGACGACCTCAAGCCGTGCGTTCAGTCTCCAAAGAGGAGTTATTGCACCGTGAAGGCGCGCTGATGGAGGGCGCAACTACACGCTACGATGCTGTTCGCAAGGATCTGGTCGTCCATTCACCCGAGTCTCGCCTTGCGCCAGGTCACGTACGCGTGCCTGGCACTGTCATGAAGGCAGTTCGTGGTGGCATTGATAAGGTGCCTAAGCTCCAGTCTGAGCCTGTGCTCGCGCCTGCTGCTGAGCCTTCTGCGTCCCCAGTTCGTCGAGTCGCAGCTCGCTCTGTATCCCGAGATGCACTCGATGATCGTGAAGCCTGGCTCGAGTACGAGGCGTCAAATCGTGCCTTCACCATCGATGTCCAGGCCGTGGATCGTCTTCAGCACGCCCGCAAGGGTCTTGGGAAGGATCAGTGCCTCAAAGCAAAGCGCGCCACTTTCGACGGGCAAACGCCTGCACAAGCACCGCTTTACTCAATTCTGGCTGCTTATTCCAGCGAATCCGAATCGGAGTCTACTTTCGAATCCGAGTCGGTGTCAGCGCCAGAGGAAGTGCTTGCCCTGTCTACCGAATTCGCTGTGGAGGTTGAAGAGATCCCAACCGCCGCATTGGCAGCAGCTCCTACACTTCGTGCTCCTGATGTTCCAACTGTCACTGTGCGCAAGGCTCGACGCGACGATGCAACTTATGCGAAGTGTCTCGCGAAGGAGGCTGCTGGAGAAGTTCCAGCTCCCGCGATGCGCCTGAGCTACCATTTGTCTTCTCTCAAGCGCTTCGAACGAAGGGTTCCACAGAGCGTGCGCACTCAGAGCAGGATCGTTGCTGTACGAGAGACCGACTACAGCTTGCTCTCCGCGAACTTCACTCGTCGCGTTGTACGCTCTGGAACTCTGGCGGAAGTGCGCGATACTTCATCGCGCAGTATCTTGGCGGCGCGTAATGTTGATCCTGAAGAGCTTGAAGATCGTGAGCAGCAACTTGTCCGCAACGCCATGGTCCGTCAGCAAAGTGTTTTTGGTCCCGCCTACCGCAAGTGGCTCCAGCCTCTATCAGAGAAGCGTGCAGCGAAGCAACATGGCCAACGCGTCGTCGCACGTGTCAAGTCCGCAAGGGTTGCTCTACAACGCAAAGTCTCTCTGGAGCAACTCCTCGAGTCGGAGCGAATCAAAGCACAAGCTGCTGAGGCTCGTCGTGATGCTGCTACAGTCGCTGAAAGTGACGAGGTTACCTCTGTGGATGGCGTCGAAATCCGCGTTCGTCCGTGGCATAAGCGCTCAGAAATGTCAAGTAACGCTCGACGACTCACTCGTGCAGATGGCAAGCCTCGTCGTTGGGTCGCCGCCCGAGTGGACGATGACGCTCGTCGTAAAGCAGCAGCCATGGAACTCGCTGCAATCTCACTCGAGCCTGTGGTTGAAGCTGCTGTCGTCCCTGAGCAGGCCGCACGGCGTCGTGCTTCCGTTGCAAGCGAAGAAGAGGTCTTGCGTGCTCGTATCACATCTCTACAATCTGAGCTCAAGCTCCAAGAAGCTGCCCACAAGCGTCGTGAGGAGGATCTGCTCTATCAGATTGCCGAGCTTCATGAGCAGAGCTATGCTCAGCGTGATGCAGCGAAACGCGACCGCGACCGTGCAGTTCACGAAGCTGTTCGGTCTCTTCAGCTCAGTATGGCGGCGAAACTGCAAGCTGCTGTTGAAGAGCATGAGCAGCAGCTCGAGATTGCCAAGACACAGTCATACGCTCACGGCGTCCTAGCTGGCCGCAAGGAGGAACAAGATCGTGCTCAAATCGAGCAGGCGCGGCTTTCAGATGCGCTGGCTGCATCAAAGGCGGAGAACTCTCGCCTGGCTGCTTCGTTGCTCGAGGCGAACACCCAACGTTCAGCAGCAGAGTCACGAGTTGCGTTCTTAGAAGGCGAGAACAAACGTCTGGCCGCCCAGCTTCAGGCCATGCGAGCACGTGAGGAGCAGCTTGCAGCTCGAGAGCAGTCTAAAGTTGATGCAGCCCAAAGCCTGCAGATCACCATCAATGACCTCCGCTCTACGATTGCCAGTCTGCAGTCTGAGAACTCTTCCCTGCGCGAGGAGCTGATTCAACAAAAGGCAGCTAGCGAAGCCGTCGCAGTTGCGGCAGCTCTCCAGGTTTCGCAGCTGCGTGAGCTCAACAACGAACTGAATCAACAACTAGCGTCGACGGTGGCAAAGCTCGAACAGGCTAAGAAAGATATTCAGCGATTGCAGGATGACTATTTCGCCTCGTCTACAGAGGCCGCTGCATTGCGAGCACGTATCGCACAACCCAGCTCTGCAATTTCCACCTCAGCCGAGGCCGACAAGGAAACTGCCATCAAAGCTGAGCCCTTGGTTCCAGAGTTCGACCACGACCTGCCCACCTCAGCTAGTAGGCGCCTCTCTTCGACTGCTGCCCGTCGCCGCTCGAGCATCGCACCGGATCCCCTCACCGTTGTTGTTGCTAGCGTTAGCGTAGAGCCAGCAAAGGCGCCAGAAACGCAGCCAGAGCCTCTTGCCCCCATCCAGTTGGAGGAGGTTGCTCCAGTTTCTGCGAGCTCGACCTCAACCCGTCGGCTCTCGCTTTCAGAGCTGTGCCTAACACGTACCCTATCCGACGAGCTCAAGGCCACGCGCCGCAAGGCCCAAGGACTCGACAGTGCGAAGGGAGCAACAAAGGAGGCGAGTGATGAGGCCGCTCAGGTGTTCAAGATGATCGAGGAGATGGTCGATGAAGACGATGAAGATGCCATTGAGGACATGCCCGATCGTCTAGATGCTTCGCCTGGGGTCATCAAACACCTCCAAATCTCCGCAACTCCTATGAACCTAACTGCTCGTGCCACTGCAAGTGACTCACCTGCGCCACCTGCAGGTGGCCGTCGTTCTTCCATTGCTGCTGGCCTTCTGGCAGAGCTCGTGGCTGCGGCCTCCCACGATGCAGAGTTCGAAGCCGAAATGCCTCGCGCAAAGATTCACTTTGGTGATGATGGCGAAGAAGATGAGGAGGATATAGCAACTTCCCCAGATCAGGACCTCGCACCTCTGCCTGCCATCAACTTGCCTGAGGATGATACGGTCTCGGCTCAGAGATCGGCGCCAAAAGATAGGTCAGGGCTGCAAACGGGCACGCTCTCTCAGCTTCAACTTGTTCGTCAGGGTGCTATCGCAGCAGCTGCAGCCGCAGCTGGACGCGCACGCATGCTTAAGCCTTCGTCACGACGCCCATCCTTGGCACCCGGTTTAGCATACGGCCTGACGCAGCAGCAGCAGCAATCAACACCCACGCTAATAGTCCAAGGGGTTCCACCTGAGGAAGTGCGCAAGCAAATCGACAGCGCTGTTGCGCAAGCCGTGGCGAGCGCCCTCTCCAAGGAGTCCGCCAAATGGAAGTCAGAGCGTGCTGAATTGCTTGCTCGTATCGAAGACCTCGAGAAGGAGAAAGCTATCATCGATGAGATCATGGCACAGTTTGATGATGTGGATGGAGATGGTATCCCTGATTTCCTCCAAGAGGACGATCCCGAGCATCAGGCGCGCCTGCGCGCGATTGCTGCGGGCGAGTTTGTGCCAGAAACCGAACCTCAGCAAAAGAGCGTGTCTAGTTTGCTTTCTCAGCTTTCGACTCTACGCCGAAGCTCACGATCAGCATCTATCAGCCCGGAGGCAGGTGCAGCGGCCGCTGCGGCCTCTGCGAGTGCATCCGCTAAGATATCTGGCTCTGCTACCGAAACTACTGCGATGCTTGCAGGTGACGACAACCCTTGGGACCTACCCGAGGAACCGCAAACGATTACGGTTGCTGATCTCCAAAAGGAAGTGGAGGAACAGAAGCGACTGCTTCTTGCTCAGCGCGACGAGTTTACTCAGCTTCTCGCTTCTAGCCAGAAGCGCGAGCAAGAGCTCGCTAAAGAGGTTCTTGCATATCAAGAGCAACTTGCCCAGACTCAGCGTGAGATTGATGAGATGCGTAATGCAGCCGCTCAAGAAGCTGCAGCTAAGAAGGCACACATCCACTCGGCCACTGCTCGCGCTGGCGCCGAAGTCAGCATCGTGCAGGCCCGCGCCGATGTGGAGCAGCTTGTGTTGAAACGCAAGATCGCCTCGCTGACCGACGAGCTTGCGAAGTTCACTGCACCGGCAGCTGACGATCAAACCGAAAAACCCAAGTTCGACTTCGAAGCGGCCGTCACACGTGTTGTGCAGGCTGAGCTTGAAGCTATGAAGGCAGCACTTATGGATGAGAAGGTCCGCAGCGCGGACTTGCAGTCACGTTTGGCAGAAGCCGAAAAGCGGGCTACAGAAGCCCAAGAGCGAGCTCAGCAGGCTGAGGCTCAAGCAGCAGCTGCAACTGCAGAAGCATCCTCATCGACCTCAGCTAAGAAGCCTGTTTCTACTGCTTCTGTGCGCTCTACAGCCCGTGTGACTCGACCCACCTACAGCTCGCTTTCGCACACCTCAACTCTCAGCACATCTCGCGAGCGTGCAGCTGTCTCGTCCTCTACTACGACTGGTAGGACGAGTTCCGCTGCAGCTGCGACCCATGCATCAACGCTAGCCACCCCAGTTCGTTCGACCAACCTGTCCCGTACCTCCGCATTCGCATCGACGCATACGGCTGCAACCGCCGCTACGCCTCGAACGAGCCACAGTAGTTCTATCGCCCAGGCCCGAGCTGCATACGTTTCTCCTTACTCAGCTAGGGCTCTTGCAGCAGCCGCCAAGCAGCAGCCGGAGACACAACAATCTGCCCAGACAACAGCATCCACCCATAGCGGGGCGAGTCGTGCTGCCCCAACCATGTCAACTACGTCGCGTTACGGCAGACGTTAGAACCTGGTTTCGGCGGCTCCTTCCTCATTTTATCTCACTATCTCATATCCCATATCTCACTATTTCAACTAATCTCAAGTTCTGCTTGTATTCTTCGACAACACTAATCAATAGACATCGACTTCTGTGCCTCCATGTGATAGTAAACTCCGTAGCCATCGAACCCGAACGGGCGGCAGGAAAAGTGCTGAGCAAACAACAGAATAGGTCATGTAAGACTTGTTAGATTGCACTCCACGATGCACAGACAATAGACTGTGCAATCGTAATCATAAACACCCAGTGTTGCCGTCCAGCGGGAAATGACTCCATCCACCATCGTATGGATTCTTTGGTTTTGTGCGTACAACGCCTTGTATTGGAAACAACAGGCTTGTGATGGCTGAAGCACCGGTTTTTTATACGTACGTAGCTCAGCATGATTTGTACATTACATTGAACCTGTCACGCACTGCCTCAATCGCGGGTCCACCCACAGAACTCACCCTCGGGAGTATTCTCTTGACCACTCTCTAGCAACTCCGAGATTCGGGCGTGGATCCGGGCTAACTTCCACGAGTCCGACACCACCAAGCCGTCGGCTAACTCAGACTGCCTCGTTGTATTGCTGAATCGACACGACAGACTTGTCTTTGGGAAACAACAACTCGACGCAGAGGCGCAAATGCGAGAGATTGCGGACATTCTGGAGCGATGGAACGGTTACTACAAGTTCGACGGCGATGCCGTCGTGTTCCCCTTCGCAAAGAAGCGCTGCCGATGCTTTCTGGTTGCGTTACGGGGTGTTGTTACCCACCTTGACACAAAGAAGGCGCTGAAGGCACACATGCGACACATCTTTGGAGACGAGCCCAAGACGAATCTGCAGGAGTTCTGGAAGAAGCACGGCAGGTTCCTGGGCCCACCACCCGAAGAGCAGCCCAAGCCCTTGCCTACGCCTCCTGCAAAGTCGAAAGTGGCGGGAGTGGCTGCAGACTCTAAGCAGGGTGCAAACGAGGAGAAGAAACAGAGGGCGAGGAACGATGACGATAGTGACAGCGATAGCGGCAGTGACAGTGACAGTGACGGTGGCAGCGACAGCGGCAGTGACAGTGAGAGTGAGAGGGATAGTAATAACAAATCAAACTCATCCAAGTCAAAGAAGCAGGGCAAAGAAAAGAACAAGAGGAGATATATTCTCTTCTTTGGCAACATGCCTTTCGATACAACAGCCGCGGATGTGGAGAAACTCCTAGAGACAATTCATGTGACACCGGCACAGGTCCGAATCCCCACAGACAAGAACACACAGCAACCCCAGGGCTATGCCTTCGTGGAGTTCAACGATTCAAAAGACTTGCGCAAGGCGCTTAACCTGCATCATGCCAAGATGGGTGGCCGATTAATCAACGTCGAGCTCACAGCGCGTGGCAGCGGAAATAGCGAGGCTAGAAGGAGAGCGATCCTTGCAAAGCGACAGCGACTAGCCGAGCAGCGAGCACGTAAGTCCGAAATTTTGCGACAAATTGAGGCGAAGAGATCAAAGGCGGCTCATAACTCGGCCGAACGCGAAGATGGAGTGAAGGATTCCGAGCGAGGTTCGCTGAAGCGTATTAAGCAAGATTAATGCCCTTGAGTAATAGCTTCAGCAATAAATGTGATTTGTATACTTTATTCCATTGCTTCCGGCGTAGCTCTACATCAAGTCTTCGAGCTCAAGCGGTTGCCCAAGAACCAGACCAGAGAGCGATACGCGAGCCCCCGATTCCGGAGGAAGTGCAACTGCAAGACGCGGCCACATGGATGCGGGCTCTCCGTGGAGAGGTTGGACCAGAGTATACTCTCGCAGTGCTGGTAATGGCAACACCGCCTTAGAGTCCGCACGACTTGCGGCTTCACTGCGCTCTTTCGCGTGCATGTTCCGGGTCAGCTCCTCCAGCCCCTCCTCAAGCCCATACTTGGCAGGAGGAGTTGTAAAAACCGTTTGTGCATTCCCTGTAACAAGTGCCCCTGAGCGAGTATCAAGGAGCTGGGTCGCATCGTGTCGTTCGCTTTTAGTCTGGAGTAAGACAGGGCGGGGAGGTGGTGGTGGTGCGCGACTAATGGCAAACGCGCCAACGCCAGTCAGAGGAGCGCATCGAGATGCGAGGTAGCATTCAAACTCGGCCAGCCTCCTTCTCGTATCCTTGAGGGCTTTGAGCGCGGTGCGAGAGCAGCGTGCTTGCACACTATCCAGTGCATTTTGAAGACCGCACAAATGAACTGCACGTCGTAACAGAACCAGTTCCTCCTCGAAATCCAGATACCCCTCCTTCACTGCGTCACTTTGACATAGACTTACAAAGGGTAATATCGGGTTCTCTACTGCACCGCACGCCTGATCAAGATACGCTACCTGTCCGTAGTAGTTCGTGTAACCCACGGCCGAGGGATTCAGGGCAATCGGGATATCCACTTCCTCTTGTTGTACATCGAATTCACTCGCCTTGGACTCCACCCGCGAAGCAAAATCGACAGCCGTTTGTGTTATATCGATGATACGCACAGTTTCAAGAAGCTTTGCAACGAGATCGGGATGGTTCGGCATAATTTGCAGCAATGACAAAGCCCTTGCGCACAGAGACTCTGCATTTGCAAATGAGTCCAGTAATTGTGTGGTTGGAATAGGATTAACGGTGTGTCCTTGGAGTGCATTTGCAACGAGCTGCAATGCGCGCTTCGTGACGCTTAGACCAACGGTTTGCTCGATCCAAGAGCGCTCGTGCCTGCGTTGCGAAGCTTTATCTGCTGGATGGATTACAGATGCCGAGTCGGTGGAGGCAAGTAGGGCGAGGGCTACCTCTTGCGTAACCCCCCAAAGCTGAAGCAGCAAGCTATGCAGTGCCGTATCCTCGACTTCCGATAGAAGGCGCTCGCATTCATCGGGGAACAACGGGGTTTGTTCATACGCACACTTGCGCGGCAATCTCGGGGAGATCTCCGAAGATTTTCTCTCTGACCATATCGATGCCCATGAATGTCCCTCGAGACTCCTAATGCGCGACGATAGTTTTAGGTGCGCCCGGGCACAACGAAGAAGGCACGCGATGATTGACCTGCTACGTTTGCGCTCGCTCACGCTGGAATCCAGATTGCTCCTGCTAGCAGGGGCTGTACGTTTTAGCTGCGCATCTTGTAGCATGTGGTAAAGAGCAACAAGCACTAGTGCGTATTCATTGCATGTTGCCGAGCGCTCAAACGTTCCGGCGTCATAGTGATGAGGCGCATACCAATGCACGAAATCTGCATATATACTCAAGGGGTTAGCCGCTCGGAAGGCCAGCATGTCCGAGCGCAAAATCTCTCGTTGCTGTGGATTATAGGAAAGGATTCGCTCTTCCCCAGAACGAGTGCTAGATGCAAATCGCTCCGCGATGCGAGCATCAGTCGCGCAGAGAGAGCGGAGTGGTTGAACCGCGGGATGGCGGAGGGGATGGTGCGGATCGGCAGTGCACATGACTTGCTTGCAGTAAGACGAGGTAAGGAGCGTTGCAAGGGTTGAATCAGGATGCATGTGAGCGAATGTGATTTCCGAATCGGTTACCGTGAGGATTTCAAAGGCTGATGTGCTAAGTCCCAAACTGGTGAGATCCTTTTCAGCCAGGTTCTCGGGTGGCTCATCATCGAGACAAAGATGTCTCTGTAGAATGTCACGACGGAATTCATAAACACAGCCAATGTCCCCAACAGACTGCGGAGCCGCGCTGACCAGTGCTGGTTCTAAATCCTCTCCACTGAAGACCTCTGCTGAACGCGCACCTGTGAGAACAGGAGTCGAGGCAAAGGTGGCAAGCTTCTCCACATCTTCGAACAACAAAGTTTCACTCAGCAGGCGTGGAGTGAAAATGGATGGAATCCACAAGGAAATTGGTACCTTTGAAAGCAGCATCTTGGATAGACCCTCGAAGTCCCGTACATCGCTCGCGATCCTTTTCCAGTCGCTCTGAGTTGCGCAATCAGGTGCGCCTTGAACGTGGGCTGATGCAGCGCCGTCAGCTGTGCCTCCAATTGGGATCTCTTCAACGTCGCAGAATTCTTCATCATTGTCATCGCTGCTCTTTGTGGGGCTCGATGCTGACCCAAGCTCATTGTTCAGGATTTGGGCGATCGGAAGCTTTTCGGCCTCCCCGTCGTCTCCTGAATCGAGCTCAACGTCAACATTGCCTTCAGGCTGCTCCAATCCCAGAATCTTGATTGGTGTACGCGAGACACGTGGGAATGCTGATTTAGCAAGAGATGCAAGCGCTGTTGAGGCAGCACCCGGCTTGGTGTCATCTTCAGTTGGACTGAGGTATTCGTCAGCATCTTCATCTTCGTCCTCTTCGCTAGACTCGTGCCCATATCCTGCACGCAAATCACGGCCGGATCGCTTATCCGGGGTGAAAAGATGCGGTCTGCGAGCAGCTGTCGATTTCGCTTCATCCAAAGTTGCCTCGACGACTGACGTATCATCATGACACTCCTCCGGGGCGATGGGCAAATGAACACCACGGGCAAAGCAAAGTGGCAGTTGTAAAGGCGGCGGGATAATGTTGCTGCTGCACTCGAGTACTTTGCGCGAAAGTCCAGCAGCTCCGCTGAAGGACTCAATGGAGCCGCGAGGTGCTTCACCAACGACGACAATGTCAATACCGCAATCATCGCTGGGGGAGTCTTTCTTTGATACATCCCTTGGACGTGATTTGCGTTCAGCCGTAGCGCGCCGGACGTAAATACGCGCCCATCTGTGCCCTTCAACCTCAGAGTCCCATCGGGCAGGATCCGTACTTTCGCGGAACCCTGGATCACACCACCACCGCTGAACTGAGATGCATCGCGCGAGTGCTTGCACATGCTGGTGTAGTAGACACCAATTGTTGCCGAGAGCATGTAGCCCAGCTAGAGACAATCTAACTTCGTCACGGTCGGAACACGGCGGATCACCGAAAGGAGGGTACCATGCCTTATCGAACTGGTCGAGGGCGCGAGCTAAGTCCACGGAGGACAGTCCGATCTGCTGCAGCTTTGTTGCTGCATCATAAAGAGCTGTTTGCCGACGGTAGTTGAGATATGGAGGGAGCGCACCAAGTGCTAGGGCTGGGGCGGTGGGATGCGTGTGTGGCAAAAATGGTCGACACTTATTACCAACGATCCCGCAGGCCTCGCGCAGGCGTCCAATCCACCCACGCCACAAACTCGCCAAACCAGGGAGCGATATTAGGGCAGGTTTGCGAGCCGCAAGTGCAAGAAGTTCCGAGGCGAAGCGACCAGTAAGCGATCCCCAAGGTGCCATACAACGCGGAGATGCACGAGATCTAGATGGCCCTGTCGCTCGCTGGGTTTCTGGCATAACTAAATGAGGCGATGGCCATGGAGATGGGTGCATTGCCAATGACGAAAGAGCGAGAGATGGTGCAAGTGTCAAGGCGTTGGAAAGCTTGATGGAAGATGTGATGGGGGTGCTAGGAGACAAAAATACCATGGAGTGGTACGAGTACAGTGGAACACAGGACGAGTCGCAATTAAAGATATTGTCCAGCGACTGCTCAATTTCGCTGTTCATCAGTACTGTTCGCACTGCTGAGAACTCCAAAGTTTTACCAGATGTTGAGCGCTGTGAAACCATGACGTCAGCATGGGGCTGTTCCGGCGAGGGCGTTGCTCGAAGCTGGTAGATTCCCTCCAGCAACGTCCTACGCGAAGCGTACCCGAAGAGTTCTTCTTCCTCCGCCTCGTCAGCGTCATCCTTATCAAAGAAGGGATTGTGGGGCATGCTGGATATGGGTTCGGATCCATTTTCGTCACTACTCGATGGCGACGCATGATCACGAACGTCGCAAGCTTGGTCGACCTCACCTTCTGTTCGTTGTAGTTTCTGCTGTTGTCCGACTAGATGCGCCGCTAGAAGCAGCTCGGAATCAAGCGGTATGGAGTAAATCGCACTAACCGGAAGAGGATCAAGAAGAAGCTGTGGAATGTGACTGCTCTGACATGGCTGTTTCGAGTGACTACCTAAGACAAGATGTGAGAAGTCTACTACGCTCAAGTCCGGTCCGCGGTCTCTCGCTGAATTCTCTCCTCTTGTACCAGACAAGATATCCTCAGCGAGCTTAGCTACGCGAGATTGGGCATTGGCCAACGCTTGGTCAGATAAAACGTTGATGTCGTCCGCCTTCCCAGCCACCTTCTCCAGATGGATCAATCTTGCACTTTGCAGAACAAGCCGTGAAATCCGAAGCAATGCATCAGTAAGTATACATGACGAAGCATTGGGACTTGTTGACCAGCGAGGCGCCAAATACCAATCGCTAGATGCCTCTGGTACAAAATCAGTGTCAACCTCTGTGTCAACGAAGCTATCACACGGTGCGAAAGGCCATGTCACTCTGAGCAGCATTCCACCCAAAGGATCTGCCAAGCTACCCCATGGAACACCTCTTGTAAGAGGATGTTCCTGTGCACCGTCATGCCAGTTGTACTGATCCGCTGTGTGAGGATCACATACAACACGCCCAGAAATAGTGCACGGTGGCCTGACAGGGGAGAAAGGCTGAACCCAGCTTCCGAACTTAACTCTCGAGTTTGACTTGGGACTCTCACTGTAGCCTCCGAGAAGAAGGGCTGAACGGAATGTGGCAATCTTGTCAAGCAGCCTGAGGAACGTTCGCACCGATGAGCTCGAAACGTCAGCAGACTTTGTGTTGGAGGTGGGTTGAGCGGTATAGTCCAAGACAAAATAAAGTTGGGGCTGCGACTGTGGAGGATTGCGACGCACAATACGCCAACTCCAACCTGATAGCACATTTGAAGGAGGAGCAACGGACAACCCACAAGCACTGCGTATAAAGTTCGATTGGAGCTCGACCTCGTAGCGATAGAAATTCGCAACCAGTTCGGTCTCCTTCAGGTAGGTGCCTAAGAGACCATTGAGGAATGACCAGTCTGTCGAACACTCTTCACGGGAAGATGGCAGCGAGTCTTCGCTTGACAGACGCATAACATAGTTGAGTGCAGTTGACACTAAAGGCTTCCGCGGAAAGTATGCTTCTGGAGTTGATCTCTGGTATAGAGGCGCTGATTGCACCTCGGCATCCTCGGAAGCCGCGGGGTTAAACAGCTGGAGCAGGTCAAAGATGCGCTTCGTTGAACCCTTTGTGAGGCCAGCCTCACGCCTTCGTACAGCAGCCACAATTGACCCCTTGAAGAAACGCTCTAATCCACCCAGGTATCGAAGCGCCGGGGAGACCCGTGTGAACCATGCTGACACAAGTGGCACGAGTATTGGCACAAGTGGAGCACAACCAGCTGCTTTGTCTGTACACGAACCATTTGACGTTGGAGCAAGGAGCAGATTTGGCGCAAAGAGAACGAGTGTCCCCGCCCAAAGACTAGTCGGAATATTCTTGCTTTTCGGGCCGAGCAATTGGGTTGCTTGGGTATCGTCAAGATCAGATTCACCAAGGGTCGAGGAGATCTCGTGGGATACCCTGACTAACCGAGGGAAGTAACAGCGTATTCGGGAGCAGGCAGTGTTTAGTACGCTTAACGCAAAGTTGGTGGATTCCTGTGAGATGGCGATGCGTCGAGCCTCTTGGAGCTGCTCTTGTGCTGATTGTTGTTGGGAGGACGCTCGAATCTGCAACGGTTCGAGGCACACATGGCAACGAAGACCAAACGCATGCGAAAGCTCATCATTAGAGTGTGAAAGTAGCTGTTGGTCCAGGATCGCAGTCTGCCAGAGTAAATCAACCTCGTGGATCGACCCGATTCCCAGGCTTGCGAATTGTGTGCATTGACTAGCACTCAGTAAGGTATTGAGCTGAGCTGCTCTTTTTGTGGCACATAGCGACAGAAGCCAGATGCCCTGATCTCCAAGATCGATCACCCGTGAACACCAAATAGGCTCATCCAGGGAGTCTTCTGTGGTCTGATGTTTCTCAGCGTGCCCACGATGCGTACCAAATCGTGTTTCCGTCGTATGGACTGTGTGTGTGAATCCCGACGAAAGGGCTGATGACCCAGACATTCTAGTCGAGGAACTTGACTGCAACTTGGATTCGCTGCCTTCATTAATATTACCATTTACATGCTGGTCCGTTGCTAAAGCGCCGAGCCACTGTCGGAGAGCGGCTTCGACAAGCGCGGCGGCGGACTCGAGTGGCGTCACATTTGTGTAGTTGTGGATCGCGTAGGGCACTCGCCCATCCTCGCCCTCTGGCGCGTAGTCGAGGAACTGGCATTGTTCCAGCAGGATTTCCATATCCGGATCACCAGACTGGGGATCCATGGTCAGTGCAACCAGGGGCAGCGACCACCTCGGACAGTAGTGAGTGATCCTAGGCCTTGAACCGTCTGTGATCAGCCCGAAGCGAGCTAGTTACTCTGACAAGTGTCTAGATCCGGACCTGATCCGTCCTGCAGATCTGCGACTATATGGATATCGGGCTTCAGACTTGACTTAAAGTACACTGGAAGCTTGTTGAGGCACACGGAACGGGTTGCAATATATTCAAATCACCAGATATCTTCCAGATGTGTCGGTTAAGAAATCCAAGAGCAGTGAGTTCGTAAGTGGGAAAGCTATTCAGTCTGGATCAGACCATTCTCGCGAGTGCCCGGAGCTCAGAACTTGAAGGGAAGATGTATGCGGAGAGCGGTCTTAGGTATGACGTCCGCACTCACCCGCAGCCCTTCGATGTTGTGATATGGCTAGTTAAGAAAAGTGTTTACGGGTTTTGAATCCTATCCACCACGAAGGAACTGCACTGGAGAAGAATCGATTGGCTACAAGGAGTCGAGACAACACATCGTATGAACATTGTATGTGCAACAAGGTAATGTACAGCAGCACTATGATACACAATAGTTTAGTCAATTGAGGTGCGCGAAAGCGCACATGAAATGCAGAGGATTTGTAGACGGACTCGGTTAGTCATCTAGCAATAGCTCTTGGATGTCTGAAGGTGCATACTCGCTTTCGATTGCCTTGCACGCCGCTGCGTACGCCCCATAGAGCTTTCCAGCATACCACAAATCTCCTTTAACGAAGGTAAGCGTAAACGACTCGTTTGGTATATAGACAGTACCAAAGATATTGGCACATCTATGAGCCAAGCACCTAGGTGGGTCTCTGATCATCTTAAGTGGAGGCAAAGGCATGAATCCGGAGTCATTGGTCTGACTTTCGGTGTTGCCGACGGTGTGCGCGACATATTTCGTCGATTCTGGCGCAGGAAGTGGTTTCAAGCGCTCATCAAGAAGCACACAGGGCGCAACAAAGTTATGCATCTCTTGGAGTTGTTCATCCGTAAATGACGATTCATTCTCAGTGTACTCGTGAGGCAATACGACTGCAAACGACATTGCTGCGCAAAAGCGTTTCGCAAGTACCGCAAATGCAACGAGCTCGTCGTCACGGGACCGCGACCAGTAATGAATCATTACAACTCCCTTCGGTATCGTCCAGGAAACTGTAAGTCGTGGCTCATAGGGTTCGGCCTTGAAAAACGTCCCGAATCGATATGAGTCTGAATCACGGTCGTCAGGCAACTCGACAGATATTGAACTGGTGCTCAATGCCGGGGTGAGTGCGACTTTTGAAGACTGATAGTTCGTCAGCTCCTTCTCAAGTGCTGGATCAATTTCGGAGGATGAAGCTACTGGTGATGTAGACCCTATGTGGAATTTCACGGGTTTCGGTGCCGCACATGTGCCCTTGGTAACACTGCTCAAAGCATTGGCCGTTGTGTCTGAGCTTGCCCTTAGCTGGTCGAGCACTTGAGTGTACTTCGTCTCGTCAGGCTGTCCGCTGAAGAGCACCTTGCCATCAACAATAACTACAGCGTATGGCACATGACCAAAGTTGAATGCCGCAAGCCACGAACGCTTGACTCCGTCATCTTGTGTGTCAAACGCCGCATAATACTTGATGCCAAACTGCTTAACAATGCCCAGGGCGATCTCATCAGGGTCGATCGCTTTCTTCTCTTTGTCATCACTCTTAACAGACGCATCGGTCGCTCTAGTACTGATCGTGAGATCCTGTAACGTGGGTATAATCCCCGACACATCCTTTTTGCTCTTCAGTTGCTGGACCGCACTCGTCTGCACATCTTGTCCTTTCTTAGAGCTCTCCACATTGGGCCACACGAGATGACTCTCGACCTCTGACCGCAGCTTGTTCCAACTCTCGTAGATGCGGTAGGCGCAGAAGCCTATGAATTTCACATCGGGGAGGGAGACTGCATCAATGTTGCTGCGTTGAACCTCGTTGAAGCACGGGTGGCAGGACGGTATCCAAAACTTGATGACATACTTGCCCTTGCGCAGATCGCACGTATACCTTTGCTTCGGATCCAGTTCCGGATGAATGAACTTGACAGTTTGGAACGCGTCGAATGCACGTTGGATTAGATTGTCGGATGTAGACATGGGTCGTGCTGCACTTCGACGACAGGTCCGCAGTGAGACCTGTCCCTCCTCGTCCCTCGCAGCTTATTTCCAATCTGTATACTCAGGTTGGAAAAAAACTAGATTTCCTCTTTTCTAGGTTGCGAATCCCTAGCATTGGGGTGCGTTCTTCAACGAGTACAACTGATTGCTATATCTGTCCTGCTGTAACTATTCTAGATATTTTGTCATAGCGAGTCCAATCCGCGCAGATCGCTCCACAACTCGCCCCAAACCAATTTTCCACTCAGTGAATTCCTCGCCAATTGCACCTGGAGCGAGCTTTATCAGGACGAAGGTCCGCAGAGTGAGCCCCGGCACACGCATCTGATTCAGCGAGCCATCTGAGGTCCACCCACGCGGCACCATGTCGTGTTCACTCTTGTCCATGCAAAGAAGGACCTGGATCCCACTCGTTCTTGGTACGTCACGGACTCGCTGGCCAGCGTTCAGCACAGCTCTCTTGCCAAGGACGTGCCGATGTGATGAGCATTCTTGATTGAATTGCTCTGTTGCGCACGAGATGCATCCGTGCCCATTTGACTTGCCTAACAAAATCGTCCTCCTAGCCTGTCATTGAACTCACACCGCTCTTACCACGCACATGCAACCTGTGAACCCCGATCGTATAGTGTTTATATTCGGAGTGCTCTTTGCGCTAGCGCAACACGACTTTGACCTAGACAGCGACTACGAAGATCCAACCCAAGGGCTGTCAACCCCTAACTTAGATCTGGATGAGGAAGCCGATGCATCCGCCCCGAGCGCACACTCGTCTTTGCTCCAGCACAACGAAGACGATGATGATGGTGAACAGATAGCGATGACCTATGCCGGCGCTAATAACAACAACTTCGAGCAGGCTGAAGCCGGAGCTGGCATGCCAATGCCTTCGCCGTCACTCACGGGACAGGGCCAACATAATGCACATTCAGATGAAGACGATGAGTCAGAGGAGTTCGAGCACTCGCAAGTGCAGCAGCAGCAACAGCCAACTGACACCCAGCCATCGCTGACAGGAAATACGCAGCAGAACACTCTCCAGCGCAAACCTGGCGACGAGATTGAGTTGGACTTCTCTCATCTGTACAAGCCCACAGACGAGTCAGAATCAAGCGAAGCTGATAATGATACGTCTTCATCTGATCAGCAGGATACAGAGCAACCTTCGTCAGCTTCATGGCCCATGTCGGACCTTCCCCACCAGTCCCCGACCCCGACCCCGACCCCGGCCCTGGCCACTCCAACACCAGTTCACGATGCCTCCTCAACGGCACTCCCTTCCACTGTTTCCACAACGACCCCCGCCCAAGCTGCCCACACAGCACCGCCATCCCACATTGAGACATCATCACACATTCAAACAGTGCCTACCGCGCCCTCTCTCACTGCTGTGGAACGAAGATCTGTGCAAATCGTCGGGTCATCCTCACCATCGCTTGAGCGTGTTGATGCGGGAGGCAACGTGTACAGCAGTCCTAGTTATCTTGATGACGAATCCATGAATACTCAACCCAGTGTTCACAGTCAGACTTCAACATCACTGAAAGACACACACCAGCAGCCGTTGGGTTCGCCGAGCATGCCGCCCACACAGCCGGCTGCACCTTCCGAGGCACCGCCAGCACAGCTCGTACAGCCGAAGGTAGCCAACCAATTCGAGGATGAAGATTATCATGAACAGAGTGTAGACAACATTGAGAGTGTTGAAGCTTTTGGTACTGCTCACACGTCCCCATTTGATGCGAGCGAGCGTGAAGTGTTCCATCCTATCTCGACTCCTGAGCCTCCCACCGCATCACCAGCTCAAGCAACAGGCCTCATCCAACCCGCCTCTACGCACTCTGCAACGACCTCCACTTCTCATCCGAGCCATGCATCGTATGGGGGCGAGCAGCATGACGAGAAGGACATTCACGCCTCAGAAGCAAGTGCGGCTGTAGACCCCTCGAACGCATCTCGTATGCAGAACGCATCACCTCTAGCTGCACCAATTCCTTCGACTGCTGCAGATAGGATCTCCCATACGTCAGCTTTGGCGTCGCGCGAACAACGCCCCCCTGTCGTCGAGAGTCCCATCGACTTGGCAATGGAACAGTCGAACCATTCGACTTACCCTCGCATCCCCTCCGAAAGCCTGCTTACTCAGATCGAGTCATCTGCCCAACCGGCAGTGCTGCATAATCCCGAAGCCCAGCCAGTTGAGGACGCAAAGAGCTCTGAAGGGTCGAATGCCTCGAATGAGGCTCGACGGGGAGAGGATGGCAAACAGGATGAAGAGGCAAGGCCCGACGTCAACCAAGGCGCACAGTATGTCGAAGAGGCAAAGAGCGTTGAAGACACTAAGCGTGCCGCAGAGGAAGAGATGAAGGGTGAAGAGGCCAAACGTGCGGCAGAGGAGTCCAGGCGTATCGAAGAGGCGAAACGTATCGAAGAGACCAAGCGTGCTGCGGAACAGGAGGATGCTACACGAATTGAAGAGGCTAAACACGCCGCAGAGGCAAAGCGTATAGAAGAAGCTAAGCGTGCCGCAGAGGCAGAAGAAGCAAAGCGCCGTGAAGAAGCCAAGCGTGTCGCAGAGGCAGAGGAGGCCAAGCGTATTGAAGAGGCCAGGCGTGCAGAGGAGGCCCAACGTGCAGAGGAGGCCAGACGTGCAGAGGAAGCCCGACGTGCAGAGGAGGCCAGACGTGCAGAGGAAGCCCGACGTGCAGAAGAGGCCAGACGTGCAGAAGAGGCCCGACGTGCAGAGGAGGCCAGACGTGCAGAGGAGGCCAGACGTGCAGAGGAAGCCCGACGTGCAGAGGAAGCAAGACTACTGGAAGCTGAGGCAAAGCAACGAGAGGCTGAGGAGCTCGCAGCAGCTGCCTCCAGAAAGGCCCTGAACCAGTTCTTAGTTTTGCTCAGTGTTCTCGTTGTCGGCTTTGGAATCTACAAGTGGAGGAGTTCAAAGGTCGGACAGTCAGGGAGTTCTGCCACCTACATGCAGTCTAGTAATGCTCTTGATGACGACGATGATGACGACGATCTTCAAACCTCGACTACCCATAATAATGATGTTGCAATTCGAATTACTACTGGGTCGCGTACCAGCCTCTCGAGTGACTCGAGTGATCTGAGCGATATCGAACTACCCACACTATCGCCCTCCAAGTCACCGGAGCGACCTCAGGATCCCAGAAAGGCTCTGGCAAGTGACATCAGGGGATCTACCTCAGTCAACGCCACCAAGCCTGGAGGAAGTGGTCTAACATTGGACACGGCTGCACGCCACCTCAATCTGAATCAGCAACGTACACCCACTGGCGCGCAGGTATCACCCACCCCTGTTGCGAGTGCTACGTCAAGTGTTGCACCACCCAAGCCTCCAACTCGATTAACATGGGATATCATGGCCCCTATAGAGGGCTCTGCGAAATTATTCCTGATGCAGGCACTTAAGAATGCAGGCCCTTCTGCTGCGCGATATGCAGCCATGTTTGAATCGAGAGGCATCACTCGTCTGGAGCAGCTGCAGGAGATTCGCGTGCAGAATGCATGGCAGCAGTATGATCTGCCAAAGTATGTGGAAACTACATTAATTAATGCCCTCAGCTCTCCAGTCAAGGTCGTCCTGCTGATCAACCCTGCACAAGAACTGTGGAAGAAGCACCACGCACAGAAAGATGCCGTCGCTTCCCAGACCGAAACATCACGAGCAACGGAGAACCTCCTTCCCGCTGCACTCCTGGTAAAGCCTCCACCAACAAGTTCTGCGAGCATCGATCTCCTCAAAAGACCATCAGAAGAGCACTCAAGTATAGGTCTCGCAAGTACCACACGCTCCTCCTCCATTTTAGAGCGCAGGCCTTCTGATCCTCCCATGGCATCTCGTTCCTCGAGCACCTCACTACTGAGCAAACCCTTGCCTCTTGCCGACGACGTTGAGCTTGATGTTGACGTAGACAATTTCGATGCCTTTGAAGGTCTCGCAACAACTTCTTCTTCAAATCAGACAGAGATCAGGCAGACAAAGATCACTGCTGACGCTTCGGCAGCTGCAGTCAAACCTGCAGATATCGCTTGGGATGAATTCGATGACTTTGTGGCCGCAGAACCCGCTGCGTCGGTGAGTCAACCCGCTGCGCCCGTAGCTCCACCACAACATGAGCCACCATCAGCTGCCGATGACCCCATCTCTTGGGATACGGCACAGTTCACCGAATCAGCGCCAGCTGCTGGAAATAGTAAGGAGAACCCCCTTCAAGACCCGTTGGATTGGGACACAGGCGCACCTCTGTCCGCGGAGCGTGAAAACCCGCTTGCCAAGACTGCTACGTCCGCAGCTGTGCCGCCTACAGTGGTCCTTGAAGAATCAACGTCGACCACTGGAGATGACACCTTTGAGTTTGACAAGTGGGATTAAAGGACTAACTGTAATTCTGCGACGGAAGGAGAGCGATTATGTAAAGCCTGGTCATATTCTACATCACTATAGCGTGAGTTTATTGCAGGTACATCAGAAACATGATAAATTACGACACTGAACCGGGTGGTTAAGTTAATCACAGCTAATTGATCGCAACATGTCACGACGCTCCAGCCAAGCGTCGACTGCGACTGCTAACTGAATAAAAAGAAAAGGTGTTTGCAGGATATGATTATACTCTCCTGCATTCTAGGTGGCTTAGTAGTGTGTACTTGGTACCCCAAGTCAGCGTGGCACGTTGCCTGGTTGACATGAATTGAAACTCCCCATGGTCGGTGTAATGAGAGACACATGACTTGGATCAGCGAGCTCATTGGGGGCAGTACGGTGGAGGGACTGTTGTAGTTTCTTCGTCACTGGACGTGTCGCTGTCACTCCAAGCATGCAATAGATTTGCATATTCGTTGTCAAGGTGCCCTTCAGCGCCTTGCGTCACTCTTGTCGGCGCAAGAGCACCTGTGGTGAGTGTTTCGACTTGATCATACATTACCCAGCCAATAATTGGGGAAGACTGGGACGAATGTTCGGAGAAGCGAGCGAACGCAATGCGATACGCTTGTGTAAGATTAAACGCAAATATGGGAGGAGTCTTTGGGTCCGAGGGGATCAATGGGATGACGATGTCTCCGCATTCGTTAAAGAGACAACGAGGCATGTCGCTTGGCGAGCTGTTAGCAGTAGCAGAGACGACAAGTGGAGAACCCCATTGTAAGTCAGCATCAGTAAACTCTGAGGTCGTGTCACCTGGAGATGGATTGGCGATTTTCAGCGATGTCAGATCATCAGCGCATTCCGTCTCCACGAGCTTCCTAAGCTCTGCGTGCAGCTTGAAGGTTAAATTGGGTTCCTCCCGAACTCGGGACTGATGCAAAAGGCCCACCGCTGGATAGACAACGCGTGGAACTGTCGCAAAGGCTGATGCAAGCTCGTCGTCGGATTGAGGATCTATAACAGTCTTAAAAATAGGAGAATCCGCTCGGACAAGACCTGAAACAGCGGAATTCTGCACTTGCAAATCAGACAGGACACCTAATCCTGTTCCGTTTCCAAAGTCATGTAGAACTAAGATCAAGCGATTTGTGCTCAGCTCCAATTCGAATGGATGCGAAGGAAGATATGTTGATTTTGCGAGGCACACCTTGATACGATTGGCATCCATCGCCTTCCGCAAGCATGATAGCACAATTGCTCGCTGTTGCGCGGTGCCAAATGTGGTTGATTCAGATAGGCTTACGCTCTGCTCAGCAGGGAGAACAATGGGGAATATTGAGAGAAGAGATGGGATATCTTGATGACTCTGGCTCGGCCTGAACGCACTGGATGGGACTGGGGTACGATCTGCCGTCTTCTGGTCAACCTCGCTCGCAGCACGCCGTCGCAATAAATCACTCTTACTTGAGTCAACTGTAGGAGGCCTCCACACGGTACCACGGGAAACACGCGACGGTGGCAGGGACAGCGATCCGAAAATGGGAGGAGGCGCCTGACTATTACTGCGTGCACCCCGAGGAGACCGCCCCTCAAGATAGTTTACGTCTGTGTCCACATTGGATTCGGTATTGAACTCGAAGTCAGAGTCCTCGTCTTCGTCTTCATCCTCGTTGTCATCAGAGTTGCTGTCGATTTCGTCCGCATTGAATTGAGCGTAGTCAAACTCTTCTTCGGGGGGCTGCTTCTGCTGACGAGAGGATGCGACTAGGGGTGTATCGTTACCGGGAATGGGCGTAGTTCCTGACTGTGTTTCTTGAACCGACACGTCAGCGGGACGAGATTCAGCCGCGGATAACGCACTTGGAGGTACAGACCTCTCTGGCTCGAGCTTACTTTTCCGCTTCGGGGGCTTAATGCTTGCGCGACGCTCAGGCAAAACTTTGATCGGCTGGAACAGCTCTTCTGTGATATCGGGCTGGGCAAGCGGTGGGGTCTGTTGTGAATCAGTGACGGGACTTTCGACATTCGCAGCTGGAGAAAGGGACGCCAGAGTTTTGAGCTCATCCACAGGCGGCAAACGTGGCTGAGGCTTGGAATCTGATGTTGGCGGCGTCGACGCTGACGGAGCTGCAGTTGGAGTTGCGTTTTGCTTTAGGCCAGCAGCAAGGTTCAAAAGTGATACACTGGAGGATAAATTCAGAGTCTGCCCAAGGTTGATCCGAGACGCAGTTCTGAGGCGCGAAATAGCCGGCTCGCCAGCATTAGACGACCTACGCTGCGCTCCATGCGCCTCAACGCAACGGATGCATGCCCGCTCATCGTTAATCTTATCAGGTGAACAATCGGCACAAACTAGTGCACCGCACTGTCTGCAGTGATGCCTTCTACGCAATACCATATTAAAGGCACGACCACAGATTCGGCACTCGTCAGAACTTGAGTCAGTTTCCCACAGCGGCTTGAAGTTCAATTGCTCATAGTCGGTGATCACTGAAGGTACAGCAAGCGCTATTTCTGGGTCATCTACGACTACACTGGGTGCTACTGTCGTGCTAGCTTGATCACCGGTAGTATCGAGAGAGCACAACGAAGGAGCGCGCGCAATACCGAGGAGAGACCCAGGTGAAGATGATGAGACGGCGCTAAGGGAGGGAGATCCAAATGCCGCTGCAACCGGATTCACCACGAGTCCTCTTGTTGACATCCCGGCGTACGCTCGCTCGAGAATTTGCTTGGCACGTATTTGGATGCAATTCGAAATGCTATTGAACCATTCGTCGCGCTCAGCGATATTGGCAGCTCGGAAGACGATGGACTTGGTTTTGCTACTGAGAACGCAGAATGAGCGCGCAGCTGTCTCTTCCGGCGTTTCGCCGTCCACCTTCCTCACGGCCGCGGGGAGGGCCGGTGCGAGATGGAATGTTTCGTCAAAATGAAAGGGCTCACGAGGCTTAAGACCACGGATACCACGAGTAGCATAAATCAACATATCATTGAATAGATAGAGTTCATACTCCTCGTCACTATTGCGGCATTGCTTTATCAACGTGCCGCTCTTGACAAAGTACCGAGTGGGCTGCACAAGATCGGCAATACGCAACTCCGCTTGCAAACGGCGCATCGCATCTGCGGCCTGTTGCGCGCGAATGGATTCATTAACCTTCGCTGCGACCTTCTCAACAAGATTCAGAGCGGCACTCACATCAGAATAATCAATGTGATCCTCGGGTGTTGCTTTCAACAACTCCGTAAGCAAAAGCTTGTATCGCGGGATTCGTTGAATGGGCATGATCAGGTAGGATGACAAGCCAAGCTGCTTGACCGCCGGATTCTTCATGGCCTTGGTCTGCATCTTCTGGAATGTGCTGGTCTTTTCGAGCTTTTCGAGCTCGGATGTAGCTAGACCGTGCTTAGAAACGTAGTTAGTGTACATCCTAAAGTACGGAGCAAAATCAATGAACGGTTTGCCGAGTCTGGTCTTTTCATCGTCCCAGTTTTCGACTGCGGCACTGACTTCACCTAAGAACCGCGAGTTGAGCTGCAGGATCATTGCAATGAAGTTGGTAAAGATGGCATCCTTCAAAAGTTCATCTTTGTAAGTCGCCTCGAAGGCTGGAATCCAGATTGACACGATGACCTGGAGGGATTCTACATAGGACTTTTCGGTCATCATGATTTCAGTCGCAACGTGCCTTCTCATTCTGCGCATCTTTTCGAGCTTTTCAGGAGGTATGATGGGCTTCGCGGTAGGCTGAGGCTCACCGCTAGGTGGTGTGCTCGTTGCATTGTTGAGTGCAACGGCAGATTCTGGATTCCTTTCTACGTTGTCGCTTTGTTCGAGTGGAGGAGAGGACGGCAGTTGGTCACTACCAGGAGTTTTCGGAGGTGCGGGTGGGAGGTTTTCAGTGGATCCGGCAGTACCCACTGCAGCATCAGGCTGCACAATTCCGGCCTTCAAATCATGACTGCTGCTTGCTGCAGGGTCAGTTGCAGGTTGATGTTCTGAATTCAAATCCCCGCTGGGACCTGACTCGGGTTGCGCTGCCAGCGTGCTTGTCGCGCATTGAGGATTGTTAGAGACCATCGGGCTGGCATTATCTGTCGCCTGTACACCCGGATCCGCCTCCTCCTGGTACATGGCGAGCTCTCGAGCCTGCTCTGAATGAGTGGAGAGAAGTGCTGCTCGTGCGGAATCCGTGAGCGGGCGGGCCGGGGGGCGCCGCCTCTGGGGCGGGCCTGATTGGGACATCCGCGAAGATTCTTCTGCACGCTGCACACTCGGTGCTCCCCTGTGGTCTGTCTTGAAGTTGTGAAGAAAAGGAAGTGAAACGTGTAAGAAGATACTAACGTAGAGAGTTTGTGACGAATACCTCCGAGTCCTGCAAGTGTGTCGAAAAGAGTACAGGTAAAAACGCTTGCCACAACATCTCTCTATCCAGTCAAGCAGGCACCAACTTAAAAGCACTCCGAGTACACTCGCCTTTCCCCGCGAAACAGTGTCACCAACCCCTGGCTTTCACGACTCAAGGTTGACTCAGATTTTTTCGCAGCAGTAAAAATTAAGTGGGGGAGGAGCTAGGTGACTGCATTTCGCAGGGGGTTGTGGCCGTGCCGCATCGATGGATGAGCCGGCAATGGGTCGTATGCACTCTCCAGAGGCTGGGAAATTACATACACCTGGAGCTTTATGTCAGGTCTGGACTTATTTCGGTTCGTTTGCTTTCGTTTTCGTGGTTTGTTTCATTTGTTCACAGCTGGGAATCGGACTTGGGCTTGAGGCTGCGTCGGTATTGGCTATACTCCTTGACGTGTTGGAGGATGGCCTTGAACTTTGGGTGTTTGGCATCACGCATCAGCTCATAAACGAGACCCTCCGCCGTTACCGGAATCGCGCCTGAGTTGACCATGGCCTGAATGGCAGTGGCGCGATCATAGCTATTCTGCGACTCGATGGCATCGAGAACGATATAGACGTTCTTGTTGCGCGAGAGCAGATCCAAGCATGTCTGCTTCACACACACGTGGGCCTCTATACCAAACAGAACATAGTCTTTGGGATCGCAGATCCTGTCGAACTCAGGGAGTAGACCCGACCACATCGAGAATCGAGTCTTGGTGTAGTGAAACACGTTGGGATGTTGAGCTCGAACCTCTGGGTTCTGCAAATCACTTGGTACGTCCGTGTGCATGCTAATCCCGCTAAAGAGCTGCTGGATCTCCTGCACAGTTGGCTTGAACGGTTGCTGTTCGGAGATGAGGATTGGAATCCCCAGGTCAAGGCCCGACTTGATGAGGAAGCTCGAGGCCTTGATCAAACTGTCATAGTTCGTCATGACCGGACGGAAGGTCTCTTGGATGTCGCACACCAGGAAGGCCGCGCTCGATGGATCGGGGAAGCGTGCCTTTGAGTTTGGACTCGAGACTGAACTGAACTGTTGTGTCTGGTGAGACTGCGTCGCGAGTGTCGTGAGCCCGGCCGTAGCGCACGTTGCCAAAGCGAATGGCAGCCTGCGCGACGAAAACGTTGTCTTGGATGACACTGGAAGCAGGGATGAGGCGGATGCGCTGGAAGAACTGGCAGCGGCTGCTGATGCAGTCGGGATCACATTTGCGGGAGCAATACCGAGTGCAGCGCAACGCTTACTTGCCCTGACGGCGGCCGTGGAGGTTTGGCGAAGGGATCTTGCCGCGGCTCCCATAAGATGGCGGTGCATGACGTGGCTGCGCTAGATCGAGGTGGATGTAGCTGAATGGACTTCAGTGTAAGAGATATTCTCGAGTCAGATGACCAATCACAAGCATCCCGCAGTCGGCCTTCGAACCTAAAATCTGATCCAGAGTGGCTTCACTCGACCACGTCACACTGCTTGCTCGACAGTCTCGCACATGTGTGGGCAGTCCACTGTCGGCCCTCTATATCACTGTGAGAGGGCTGCATGGTTAACACGAATTTTTTCGCGCCCGTAAGTTCTTAAACGTGAGGTTCAGAAGTACACTGGAAAAGCATCCACTAGGCAATATCCACGTGTGTGTCTCCGACAGCGAGCTATCGGTATCGATCCACACTGGTGGTATAATTCACTTGCGTTCTTTCTGTTCTCGGACCAGGAGTAGCATCGACCCAACACCGCACCCAACATGTTCACACATTTGCGGAGAGCTGGCTCGCGTCGGATCCAGCAACACGCGGGTGAGCTACGCGCCAGGACTGATGCAATGCTTGGATGTTACCGCGGTATCAAGACGGTTTCTAAGGTGAAAATGGAAAAGACCCTCGAGTTGTCCAGTGTCGAGTGGGAAAATGATCCCTTCGCGAAGGCAAAGCCAGAGCCGAGCATCTCGCAGCTGGCCGCGATTGAGAACTACAAGGCCGAGCAGGCGCGTGCTGCGGAGAATCGACGTCAGTTTGAGGAAATGACGCGTAGTCCTGTCGCCACACTAACACCTGACAGCCCTGCCATCACAGAAATCAAATTGCCATTCGATTTGTCCAAAAATCGCCTGATCCGTGCAGCGGGCTTGGAGGAATACGTACGTGAGCGCCAAAGGACAGCACGAGAGCGGGCTGTTTCAGCAGTGCTCAATGCTGGTATGGGGGCTGCGGTAAATGAGTTTAAGCAAGCGAAACAAGCTGGTGAAGGTACGGTGACACCCAATATCAACCCAAGAATCGGCTCGCTGCCATTTTTGCCAACGTGGCCACCGAACGTCTCAGCCTCAGAAACGAAGCTCACCGAAGCCGCATCTAACTTCGTCAAGCATGGCCTAATTAGTCAGCTCGCCGTGAAGTCTATCGATCCGAAGGCGCTGGACCTCGTCACGACTAACTTGCGCGAGGAGAAGGTGAATCTACGAGAAAGAATCGTGCATCCAAATACTGTGACCCTTGTACTGATCTCGTCCTCTTCGTACTCAATCGCTGCTGCCCGAAGAATGCAACGCGTATTTCATGACATCTTTGTAGCTCAGCCGGAGACTGCAGAAGGTGAGTCTCTCACCCGACTCGAGCTCATTAAGGCCGCTATCTCGGGCGATCTTTTCGACCCAGACGCACTTGAAGCGGCAGGCGATGGTGAGGCGATTAAGCTACCGTCCACCGCAAAGGCGTCTGAAGGGTCCCAAGCCGCGCAGTCACCACCGCCTTTCCCCTTCCCACTCAGCCCCGTGCCCAACTTCTCCCCCTCCAAACTCTCCACTGAGGAACAGGTCGGTTTGGTCGATAATGCAGGTGTGAAGTTCCAGACTGCGTTGCTGAATGTAGCAGATGGATGGATTGCCAAGACATTCTTCGCTAGGTCAATGAGGAAAGAGCTAGCTCTTATTACTCCTCCAGAACTTCATGAGTCGACCTACTATTTGTTCACCACAGGACCCGAGGACGTTGTGTCTCGAACGCGACTGTGGTTGGACGCGACCAATCGTTTTGCAGCCAGCGCGTATCTGGTTGACAGCTATGGCTGCATTCGATGGCGTGGCAGAACTGCTGAGGAGGTTCCAAGTGAGCGCCTACTTATTGCTATGTCCAAAGCAGCTCTAAAGTTGGGAGCGGAGACGGGTCACTACACCCTAGCCGCAAAGGAAAACAAGTAATGCTTGGTACACTAAACTAACCATCATAAATCAACCCAAGGTAGAATTAGCTCGGTTGAACGCAGTGGATATAGCAGTCACCACTCCATAGGTTTATTGATGGTCTGCTAGAACAGTAGTATGTATCAAAGTTCGGGATAAAAGAAAGGTGGAAGCTCTGATAAAGTTGTTTCTGCACCATGGAGCATCATGTCACAGTATCATCGCTCAGTGAGGGTGCCGAGTGAAACATTCATTGCTACATGTACGGTGTCATATTCTAAACCACCTGCTCACGACGGAGTCCATAAACGAAGTGAACTTGGAATGTTGACTGATGGTAGAGAACTAAACCAAGACTCAAACAACCTTATCACCAGAGTCCGCCGATTGACCAGCCGGAAGACGACACGGACGTTATGATTCCCAGAATGGATCATACGTTTCTAAACTACCCAATATACAGTGCGCCTGTAGTGATAGCTCGCAAGCGGGGAGATTATGAGTAATACTTGACGTAAATAATCAAGGCGAGGATGCCCAACTCAATGAGGATGATCAAGAACGTTAAGAGCTTGTTTGTCACGAGTCGGGTACGCATACGGCGAAGCAGAGCCTTGGACCGGTCAAGAACGCTGTCAGTTTCGTGGAGTGTGTCGAGCATTCGACCCATCTGCTCCGTCTGTGACTCAAGGGTGACGGAAGTGTCGTTTGAAATAACAATCGCATCACCAATCATCTGTTCAGTACGAGTAAGGGAATTTGTTGTGGAATCTTGGATGTGACGGTTCTCGAGCAGACGCATCCGTTGCTCGCGCCACTCGGCTTGCTTGGCAGCGCTCATGTTCATAAGGGTGAGTCGCTCACGGTGCTCACCGAGAGCCTGCTTTTGCTGTTGTAAAAGACCTTGGAACTCTTTGATCTTTCGATCAAGAATCTTCTTACCGTTGAGATCGAAGTGACGACGCTCGGATTCGATGTCGCGGAGTTGGTTCTCGGCTACACGTAGTGCTGATTCGGCTTCTTCGAATAGAGGTTGTGCTTCGGCTTGTGTCTGGGCAGCAGAGACGGCAGTGACCTTGGTCTGAAGCGTGTTGTATAACGCTAGGAAGTTATTTTGGATCGCTTCCACTTGGAGCGCGTCAGATGACATCGGGCAAACTTTCTGTGACTGACCTGAGGTCGGAATCGGTACGCGGTAGCGATATAGTCGATGTGTAACAAGCGGAACAGATTGATCGGGTTAAAAATAGAGCCACATGGACAAAGATGCCATATGGTTATGAGAGGACAGAAGCAGTGGGGGAGAATTTGATAGTGTGAGTGCACGAGTAGGGGAGCAGAAAAGTCGCGGATGCACGCATTCGTATCGACGCCTACGTGTGTACCGCCCTTAAGCATCATTCAACGCAGCTATTTGTCTTCACGTCAGAAGCAAACACCTCTCGAGACACCTTTCGTCGGAATACAGCGAAAATGCGAAGCTCTTTACCGCTTCACAGAAGCGTAATGCAAGATAGACTGCACCGCGCGACTCATCACCTCTGCCCCAGTGAGACACGCGGTGTAATCTTACAAAAACGCTCGGTATCTGCGAGGATGGCGATGTTTCGAAGTGCAAAGGCTACTTTTTCATCAGCTTCACGGCATGATATGCTAGATTTAACCCGCGCTAATGAAACGTACCTGCTTGTTGTTATTTGTGATGCATAGTACACCACAAACTATGAGAACTACACCGGGTAAAAACGCGCCAAACAGTTATGGTTTGCAGTTGGAATTCTCTCCCTTCGTCGTCGTCGGAAGCCGCGCGATGGTGGATGGCTTCATATTAGCGTTAGTGGGTGGATGGTATCACTTGCCCACGACATATGGGTTTTAACTACGGAGTGAGCCATAGATTGGCTCTTTTGGTCATAGGGCGGGTGCTGTAGCAGCTGACCGACAACTATCCATCCGCTTTTCATGCCTCTCTTGGGTGGAATGCCGGAAACCCAGCGCATCCGCAGTGGAATTTTCAAATTCAGGTCAAAATCCGAACTCTGTATCAACTTTGCTAGGGTATTAGGATAGACGCGGGGGCGCATTGCAGACCTAAGAAAATACCGTAGACGAGTTTGTAACGCGGCTCCAAGACGAAATGGATACTAAGGGGCTCTCGGCAGACCTCTGGGAGGCCTCCGTGAGGGGCGACTTCGGTGAGCTCATTAGACTGATCACTCTGGGAGCGGATGTGAACTACAAGCCTGAGTACGTGGGGTCGCGCAGTGCACTGGCGAACATCCTACTAAGTACCGAGCTGACTGAGAGTCAGAGAGCTGAGCTCTGCGAGCGGTTTCTTAACCTGGGAGCCAGCTTAGCAGATAATGAAGGACTGCCCATTCTGGGCTATGCATGTGTCCATCCAAATGCACGCGCAATCAGCGTGCTCATTCGGCACAAAGCCGACATACATGCGACTGTCAATGGAGTTCCCCTTCTGCACGTCTGCACCCGCAACAACAATGCGGAGAACTTGAAGGTCCTGCTAGAAGCCGGCGCGAATGTCGACGCCATGGCTCCCGACGGCTCGACTGCACTTCGAGTGGCCCTGGCCCGCCTAGCAGCTGAGGATGGAGCAGAAGGTGATGATGATGAGGAGAAAGCGTCAGACAGTGACAAGACCACGAGGTCTCTAAATGAAAAAGACGACCATGACGACAACGACCACCTCGAGAAGGATTCGAAGGGGGCCACACAGTTAGCCTTTGAGAGCGAGTCATCTCTGGCAAAGCTACTTCCAAAGCTCGCATGGGGCAAAAGCTCGAGCTCAGACGCCGACAAGCATATGAAGACTGTAACAGCAGAATCCAAAATTAAAACTCGGGACTGTGAGCTCTTGAATATCGACGACGACGACGAGGCGGATAACCCGGAGAGGAGGTATGTGCCACCACCCGATGAACTGCAAACCAATGAATGGTCCCCATCAGATCCAAGAGCATTCACACAGCACGTCGCATTGCTCTCGGATGAGGAAGTCCTGCGGTGGGACGCCGAGGAAGGGAAGCAAGACCTCACGAATCCGTTCGCTTGCATCAAAGTACTTGTTGACCATGGTGCGACCTGGATTTGTCCGTTATGTGTCCACCTTGGAAACAAAGAACATGAGCACGTCCCTAGTGCCGCAGTCACAGTAGTAGGCGAGGGTGGCGTTAATGTCCTCAGGTGGCTATTTCGATATGCGTCATTAGTTGATCGCTGGAGATGTGAGTTCACCTCGAAGCTCAAGAAAGGAGCCGTCACTCTCCCTCCAGAGGCTCCGTCTTCAAAGGTCTCTGAACGGGCATCGGCCATCAGGCAGAGACTAGCTCGAGTGCTCTCACAGGTTCCCCCACCGAGAGCCCTGTTGCATGATTTTGACCGTGCGTCGGGCCGCTCACTATGGCACATCGCTGCTTCACACAAGAAGTATTGGGTCATGCATTGGCTGCTTGAGCAGGCACGCTCTGAGCTTGAGCGTGAGCTGATGCGTGGTCCCCTGGGTTTCTTGGAGCGTGTGATCAAGGCAAGCCCTAGTATGATTTCTCAGCCAGATGAAGTCCAACTCGAGATCGACCCTGACAATTCAACCACGCTACAAAGCGTCAAGAGCTTTGCTCCATGGAAACAGCTCCTTGAAATTGCGCAAAAGCACCTGAAGCCATACTTTAGCGCCGATGTAAATCCCCTCCTCTTCGCTGAACTCGGCCTTTGTGATGAGGAAGAGAGTGTGACACCGCTACTGGCCACCAGTCATGCTACTGTTCAAGGTGGCGAAGTCTTCAATCTACTAACGCTGCCGTGCATAGAGCTTGAGCACGTTCCAAGCCTACACTCAGGCTCACGCCTTGTTGCAAAGACTGACGTGCGAGCCTGTGTAGAGGAAACACTCTGGAAGTGGGCCTCGAGGTTTTGGCTCACAATTCCCACAGAGTTCCGTCAGGAGGACATGGCCAAGGCAAATGAACTAGCCCAGTTCCTCACCAAGCATATCATGGGAATGCCGTTTATGGATGCATGCGATCTTGTCGAGGCAATCGATGAGACTGGGCTCAACATTGTGCAGCGGGCCGTGTACTATGGTGCCGACGAGTTGCTGCAGTGCGTCCTAAAGTTTGCAGCGGAAACCCGGCGCCGAAAACCCGCCAGCGCAAGCAACCCGCAACATGCAGATAAGGGCAGCAAAAGTCGGCGGGTGGGAAACGAAGATGATGAGGACGATAAAGTACCCTGCGAATGTGCAGTGATTAACGGTTCTTGTATCCTCAAAAATCTCGTCCTGCACGTATCCCCAAAGCGAAGAAACGCGCTGCATGTCGCAAAACTCATGGGGAGTCGCAGATGTGGCGATCTTCTTTTGCGCGCGATTACAGACCACGACCAGAGGCTGAACGACAGTGGCTATTTGATTAAGCCAACTCTAAAGGAAATGGTTTTCAGTCAGCTCGATGTGAATGGATTTGCCCCACATGAACTCGAACAACTCAACGAAGCCATGATGCGAGCGATTGAATTAGGAGATTCATTAACATTGGCTCAGGCCTTGAGACGCGGGGCGCATCCTCACTATGCAGATGGGCAGGGTCGGTATCCCGTGCCGCTCGCTGCCACATTAGGAAATGACCTGATCCTAGGACAGTTGCTGAATATGGGTGGTGACGAGTTCGTGAACGATCGTGATGAAGATGGTCACACAGCCGTATGGCTAGCAGCCTGCATGGGTCATGCAAGATGTGTCGGCGAATTGATGCGTCATGGTGCCGATGTGCTTGCACTTGATCAAGTGACAGGACAAAGTGCCTTCTTAGCCGCGTGTGCAAAGGGACATACGGAAGTTGTCCAGGTGATTCTTCAGGAGCAGTCACGACTGGGAGGAAAAGCAGCTCTCCGCGAGGCCCTAGAGCATACTGACAACGCTGGCCGGACGCCGCTGCTTACGGCGGCGGCATTGCTTCGACCCGACATCATCAAGGAGTTGCTCAAGGCAGGAGCTAATCCTAATGCAGTAGACGACGATGGTCGAGATGCACTCGAGCATGTCAAGGTAATGCTTCTCGAAATGGAGCAGTGGAGTGAAAACAAGGCACGGGCCAGGAAAGCTCGGGCGCGTCGGCGAATGCAGCGCGCCTTATATCTGCGAGGCATTCGTGGTGCTCAATTGCTTGGAGATGGCACAGACGATGCTCAGGACCTTGCCTCCCTTGCTGAAGAGGAAGAAGTGGAGTGGTCCAAAGGACGCTATCGTGAAGGTGCGCTTGAGCGCCGAAGGCGCGAGCTAGCTGCTTTCTTTGAAGAGGGCCTTGACTATGAGTCGCCAAGCTCGCTTCACTCGAACGAAGATCTAAAGGCAAAGCGACCATCACCAACGCCCCAACCCGATGATGGCAGCATGGCTCTGACAACTGAGGAGAAACGCCAGGCACTCAACTATGTCCCGCCTCTGGCAGCGGATGTGGCTAACGCACAAGAGGAAGTAGATGCTGAAATGGCTGAGCGCAGTGTATTGGCCAAGGCGGCCGATTGGATAGTTGGCAAAGCAGAGAAACTCGGTGAATTCTTGGATCGAGCGCAGGAGTTATCAGCTCAGGCGTTCAGAAACATTGATGATGACCCTGATGGTGGATTGGCATACTTTGAAGAGACGAAGAGGCTTGTTTCGGTTTCGGGCGATCCTGAGTCACTCAAACATGTAAAGTCGCTTGAAGACGAGGCGCGAGACGACCAACTCGATAAGGCCCGTCATCAGGAGAAACTTGACAGTTATCTTCTTCGGGCGAAGCGATCGATCGAGATCTTAATGCAGGCCTGTGACCTTGATCGCGCTGCCAGGATTAAGACCTAAGATGTGGCTGTGTGTCCTGAAAATACAAAGCTTCACTAATGTATTGCTGAATGGAGTGAGAAGAATAAGAAATATGGCTATGTACATTAAGAGAGCCTATGCTATGCGTGCACAGCCAGGCATGATATCGCTACAATGACCAAAACGGGGGCGAAGCCAGTTACAATGACTCAACCAAGCTTCAGCATGTTCGCATCCTCAATCCGCTGCGGAAACTACTTATGGAAGCCGTGCTGCCACCACTCGATACCTAACGAGAAGGCTGCCATACCGGCAGCACTTAAGCCCATTGCAAGCGGACCGCTGCGGGCCGCAACAAGACCACCAGTGAGTACACCTGCGTATATCGCATTTTTCATGTCTGCCTTGGCACGGTAGCGCTCGATGAGACACTCGGTGGTGGCGTAAACCAGACCAAAGCCTCCAAAGCTCTTGGCTCGAAGCCACATGCCGTTTTTCGTCTCAGCAAGCATGACTCGGAATTGCTGCTTGCTCGTGAGCTTAGGATACAAGGGGTGGATCGCGGCCTGGTTAGAGCTCAGGAACAGGCCCAGTAGCATACCAAGTCCTCCACCCATTACACCTGCTACGAAGCCCTTGACGAGTGGGATTTCAAGTGGAGTGATTGGGTTGGGCTTCTTCTGGCCGGCATTGGGGAACATGCCATACTCGTACACCTTGTTGACATCTCTCTGAACCTGTTCAAAGTCGGTCAGCGTTTCTTTCAAGGTGTGTCGATACACCTTCTCTGACTCCTTCCATTCCTTGGATTCCAGCCAGGACATCTTTTGTTTTTCTGGATCGCTCGTCCGTTCTATGCCTTGATATCCACTGTGTCAGATTGCAGAGAGCTGTGAAGACAGGCTGCTAGCCTCGGATGCGTCTCTATGTCGCTGCGAGTGCCAGTCTCACGACCTCTCCGGTGATCAATCGGGCTTTGTCGCCAGGACTGCGGAATACCTCAGTGTTCTCCAGTGCGTAGGGTGACTAGTGGAGTATCTCCGGCGTGTACCGATACTGTCTCGAGTTCTCTCGCTGGCTGCGTGGCCTGCTTGGATGCGCGGGCACTGGATCCCCAGATCTCGACCGATCTAGCCAAGTCCGGGCAAACTCGTTTGCAACTCTCGCGGGATCCGGGCCAGGACGGATAGGGCGGGAAAGGTAGCGAAAACCGGATTTTCGATCTCTTCGAGTCTCGACCGGGTTCGGGGGTGTGGGAATATGTGGGCGACACAAGTCTGCAGGATAGGTAAAAAGCCCAGTATCCGGCATGGGAAGCGAGTGGAAATGAATTGTCGTAACAGCGGTCAACTCACATCATGTTTTAATCTAATTGATTCCCGCATCCTCTAGCATTATCATGTCGAAATTGGGTACGTAGCGAGATTTTTCACACAGTGACTCACTTGTGATATGTGGCACTTTTATAATCGATTTTGGTGCGACATCGCGACACTGTGCGGGTAGTATAATTTACAGCGAGTCATCGTTTATGGAGTAGTTTTGTCTGCGCGGAGGTGATCTAATCGGGCACTTCGGCTTACCTTGCTTATCGACTTTTTCCAACTTGCACGATTCTTTAGCCGAGGGTGCTGCTGTTGGACGCGTTGTTCGCGTCGCCGGTTCACGTACGTAGCTTGTTTTCCTGTGATTTGCGAGTTTTGTGTGCATGCCCTGCATTTTCCGGTGCTGAGGTGCTCTCATGCCGAGCCTCGCCTGCCAAACAACATCTGAACTTACTCTTAAAACCTGCCTCCCTTTCTTAATACCCCGAACACTCGTTGCTTGCACTCGTCCCTGACGACTCTCACCTCCGCCCACAGTGATCGTGGCCGAACAGATGTCCGGAGCCGGTATGTACGAACTTGTCAAGGTCGGTCAGCACCAGCTGGTCGGTGAAGTCATTAAGCTCGTAGGTGATACCGCCTCCATTCAAGTCTACGAGGATACCTCTGGTCTTACCGTCGGTGACCCCGTCGTCCGCACCGGAGCTCCACTCCAGGTAGAGCTTGGTCCTGGTATTATGGGCTCTATCTTCGATGGTATTCAGCGACCCCTGACTGTCATTGCTGAGGAGTCCAAGTCCGTCTTCATTCCTCGCGGTATCAACATTCCCTCGTTGGACCACAAGAAGAAGTGGTCGTTCGTTCCCGCGCCTCTGAAGCCCGGTGACATCATTACGGGTGGTACCATTCTTGGTTCCGTTTACGAAAACGCCTTGGTCCGTGACCATCGCATTCTCGTCCCCCCGAACGTCTCGGGTGAGCTCAAGTCGCTAGTAGGACCAGGTGAGTATACTCTTGAAGATGTCATCGGTGTCTGCGTTGACGCCAAGGGTCGTGAGGTGCCCCTCCGCATGTCTCACTACTGGCCCGTCCGTCGCCCTCGTCCTTGCATCGAGAAATTGCCTGCACAGACTCCCCTTTTGACCGGCCAGCGTGTCCTTGATTCGCTTTTCCCTGCCGTTCTTGGTGGTACCTGCGCCATTCCCGGTGCTTTCGGTTGCGGTAAGACCTGCATTTCACAAGCCCTTTCCAAGCACTCCAACACTGACTGCGTCATTTACATTGGTTGCGGTGAGCGTGGTAACGAAATGGCTGAAGTCCTTCAGGAATTCCCCGAACTGTACACAGAGGTCGATGGTGAACGCGTTTCTATTATGAACCGCACCTGCCTCGTCGCCAACACCTCCAACATGCCTGTCGCTGCACGTGAGGCTTCCATTTACACTGGTATTACTCTCGCCGAGTACTTCCGTGACCAAGGTATGAACGTGGCTATGATGGCTGATTCAACCTCCCGTTGGGCTGAGGCGCTTCGTGAAATTTCTGGTCGTCTCGGTGAAATGCCCGGTGATGCCGGTTACCCTGCCTACCTTGGTGCGCTCCTTGCGCGCTTCTATGCCCGTGCTGGTCGCGTCCGCTGTCTCGGTGGTGCAAAGGAGATGGAAGATGGAAGCGATCGTGAGGGTTCTGTCACCATTGTCGGTGCCGTCTCACCTCCAGGTGGTGACTTTTCCGATCCTGTCACTACCAGCACTCTTAACATTGTACAGGTCTTCTGGGGTCTCGATAAGAAGCTCGCGCAGAAGAAGCACTTCCCTTCGGTCAACTGGAACATTTCTTTCTCCAAGTATGAGCGTGACCTGAAGGTTTACTACCAGCATGAGAACCCTGATTTCATCGCAAACATCCAGCAGTTCAACTACCTCTTGGCCCAGGAGAAGTCACTGCAGGAGATTGTGCAACTCGTCGGTAAGGATTCCCTTTCTGAGGAGCAGAAGCTCCAGTTGGATGTCGCCAAGATTATTCGTGAAGATTTCCTCCAACAGAACGCCTTCTCCAAGTACGACTACACCTGCCCCTTGGTCAAGACCTCATGGATGCTCAAGAACGTTGTTGCCTTCTACTCGCTCGCTGCTCACGCCCTCAAGAAGGATCAACCTGAGCCGCGTTTGACCTGGGACCGCATCCGCAAGAAGTTGCGCCCACAGTTCATTGGCCTCACAGAAATGAAGTTCAAGGATCCCGCATTGCCACCTTCGGCTCTTGAGGCAGAGTACAAGATGCTCTACGATTCCATCGTTGCGGGCTTCAAGGATCTTTAAATGTCTACACGTGCCAGAAGGCGACCACAAATGCCTATCTGTACCTTTGTAGTTTGTGCTTTCGTTACCCCAACTTTTTATGACGCCTCGCTGTGCTTTATGTACTCTTAAAACCAATCCTAACTGAATACCAATCATGCAGCGAGGATCGTTTCTTACCTGCGAGAGGTGACGGCTCAACATCAATCAGCCACCTTTCGTGACTCATATATCTTTATCATCTTAACCTATACCACCGAAGAGCATTATTTTCGTGTATCCCTTTGTTACCCCAAGAAGTTTTCGTCTCAGGCCTGTGTTGTCTACAGACAAAACCAAAAACAATAAAACTAAACCAAATCAAAGCATTGTCAGTCAGTTGTACCAACAAAGTGTTATACCGGTTAAAAGGATAAATGCGGTAGCCAGCCTGTGTGACTGAGCGGTGATGAAGATGCACTGCCTTTATTGGTAATATAACTCGAGATTTGTACCATCCGAGATCTCATAGTCCTCCAGCCGAATATGGTCTTTGTATACCACATTCCATTTCTGAAGTCTCATCTTTTCCCACCGAGTGCCGAGTTTCGTCGCCGCGAGCTTCTTCAAAGTACCTATTGTATCGGTAGACCGAAGTTTGACGGAAACCCGACGACCCAAACGATCCTTCATGTGGACTTCGATAGGACGACCTTCAGCAGCGGCATCGTTGGATGACGTTTTGGATTCGATCTGGGGCTTCTCGATCACCACGTTTGGCAAGGTCTTCAAGCGTACTGTCGGCACGAATGGTTGTGTAGTATTCGCAGGCTTGTCATTTGACGGGGCTTGCGACGTCTTGTTGCTTGCCGGTTGTTTTTGTTTAAGCCAGCCAAGTTTGGGCTGTGTAGTCTGCGACTTAGGTGGGCTTCGATCTCGGCTTCTACTGTAACGGCGGCGTCGCTCTCGATAATCTCGGCTACGACTGCGGCTCCGGCTGCTGCGACTGCGACTGCGACTGCGACTGCGACTGCGACTGCGACTACGACTGCGACTGCGACTGCGACTACGACTACGACTGCGACTACGACTGCGACTACGACTACGACTAGGA
>Ga0180217_1000703_pt1 | contig 46555 bp, 24 predicted proteins | sample eDN3rd37CBELigOP_FD_128521 | JGI IMG/M metagenome (GOLD analysis project Ga0180217, IMG submission 128521) | Enriched Organic Plus compost microbial communities from Emeryville, California, USA - eDNA 3rd pass 37_C BE-Lig OP (version 2) (version 2) ...
AAGCTGAGGCAAAGGCCAAAGCGGAAGCTGAGGCAAAGGCCAAAGCGGAAGCTGAGGCAAAGGCCAAAGCGGAAGCTGAGGCAAAGGCCAAAGCGGAAGCTGAGGCAAAGGCCAAAGCGGAAGATGAAGCAAAGGCCAAGGCGGAAGCCGAAGCAAAGGCAAAGGCAGAAGCTGAGGCAAAGGCCAAGGCAGAAGCTGAAGCAAAAGCCAAAGCGGAAGCTGAGGCAAAGGCCAAGGCGGAAGCTGAAGCAAAGGCCAAGGCAGAAGCTGAAGCAAAAGCCAAAGCGGAAGCTGAGGCAAAGGCCAAGGCGGAAGCTGAAGCAAAGGCCAAGGCAGAAGCTGAAGCAAGGGCCAAAGCGGAAGCTGAAGCAAAGGCCAAGGCGGAAGCCGAAGCAAAGGCAAAGGCAGAAGCTGAGGCAAAGGCAAAGGCAGAAGCTGAAGCAAAGGCCAAAGCGGAAGCTGAGGCAAAGGCAAAGGCAGAAGCTGAAGCAAAGGCCAAGGCAGAAGCTGAAGCAAAGGCCAAAGCAGAAGCCGAGGCGAGAGCGAAGGCCGATGCAGAAGCGCGAGCCAAGTCGGAGGTTGAAGCAAATGCAAAGGAGAATGCTCAGGCATCCGCAGCTACACAGCTAACATCTATGGAGGACCCTGTCCAAATCGTTGAAGTGGAGGCCCCTGGAGAGCTCCGAGGTATAGAGTGGTTCGAACGCGAAAAGGAGCGTCAGGAAAGTGAAAAACAGCATCGGCGTGAGCGATCGCGAGCACTCGTTTTGGAAATCCAGACTCGAGAGGCGCAAGGCGAATCAACGTACGACACCACTCAATTCGATGATACATGGTTAATTGAAGAGGCAGTTCGGCTGCTCGAGGATGAAGAGCGAGAAAAGCAAGAGCGTCGTCAAGTGCAGGCAGACAAGGATCGAGAAACGGCTCTGTTGTACGGTTTTGCCCCTTCTGAGTCACCATCACGAAATGCGCCTCTGGCGCCTGCAACAAGCTCTACTCCACAAGCGCAATCCCCTACGTCCGTTCCGAAACTGGATTTGTCAGCTGCGTCTGCACGGAAATATGAAGCTGAGGCCATGGACCTTGCTAGCTCTGCTCGTGGCGACTCCGAGCGAGAACAGTTGGCAAAGCGGCTATTCGGTACTGATGGAGGATCCGGACTTCGCAGCAAGGCCGCACTGCAGGCATTTGAGAAGATCGCAAGTCGCAGCTCCTCTCCAAGCCAAACAGCTAAACATCTTGGCGTCCAAATTCCGTCTGAAAGTGAGATGTTGAGTGTCCCGCGGACTCCTTCGTCGTCGCGCTATACTGCATTCCATCAGCTTTCAACGATTGCAGGAAACAGTGTTGGAGAGGCAGGCACGTATACAAAGCAGCTCGATGCTGTTAACGAAGCGGATCCAACCAAGTACAACGAAAATGTCCCAATCCGACAGAGCCTATCTCGCGGATCGACTGCATCCTCCAACCAAATCCGACCAACTCGAAGCATGGAGCTTCAAGCGCTGAAGAAGGTCCTAGAAGCCAAGTCTGAGGGTGCTTCCAAGAAAACTCAATCAGGGACGAAGAGTCCAAGTCGTCCACCTCGCGATCTTTCATCACTGGTTACTCAGGCCTGGCTAAACAGAGCCAAGCCCGAGACCGCTACCACTGTTGATAAATCTGCATCGCGACGGCTGGTGGCTGAACCAACTCCTTACCGTCAGTCCCAGTTGCATAGCGACCGGAAGTCCCACGTAGATCCTCCAAGCGCACCGTTCCAGGTTCCGGCCATCCATCAACGTGACGGAACATGGTCGAGAAATGGTGCCAGGCAGCTGCGAGATCGTGATGTTGTTTGGGATGTCCTTGAACCCACTCATCGCGAACCGATCCCGCGCCACCTTCGTGGATATGCCAAAAGCATTGCTCCAGAAAATGGTGAGTTCATGCAGATCCATCCCAATCCCTCGTTGCTGGGCAAGAACGGCGTACCCCCACTCTCGTCTGGGAGAGATTCAAAGACACCTTCCGCACAAGTTAAGCAGGAGCGCTATGTGTCTATATTCCCAAGGCCCAAGAAGTTTGTGAAGGAACCCAAGTGGGAAGATCTTCTTCGACACGAATCCGATTCGAACACACCTTCACGTCCCGCTTTTGTCACATCATTTGCACGAGTTGAAGCGGAGTCAAAACAAAGAGGCAGCCAAGCGCCGCAGCAAAAAGCTGTCGGAGGACATGCTAGCCCACGTCGAAAACCTTCAACAAAATCCAAGGATCCTGCACCACGGATCTCAACTCCATGGGACGTTGCATCTGCGTATGGCTTAGCTCCACGCAAATCAACCAAGCGAACGGCAAGGGGGCATTCACGACCTGGCTCCCGCCAATCAACCGCGACTGCAGCATCCTCTTCAGTCTCGATATCTCGTCCAACACTAGCGCCGCTACAATCGCCGCGTGGTCGCGTGCCTGTTGTTGCTGACCTTTTGTTTGAGCCAGCGCAGCTGAACACGGGGGCCAAGCCGTTTCTCCCCCCTCCGGCCGTCCTCGAGGCACGCACACGCCTTCCCGCGCTTCCCCGGACGTCACCGACTCCACCAACCACAACAAGTATAGGTCTCGAGGAATCAGGGTCCGCACAGGTGGCTACGAAACCCACAGGGAACCACACTGATACATCGGGACCAATGCGAGCAGCCTCCACCAACTCACCTGTGCGTCGGAAGCAAGGTGATGATATGCCAGCGGCACAGCCGCTATTCCATGCGAAGCTTGCCGCATCGGACCATTGAAGAGATCGACAATGTGTCTTCTGTGAGCGTCACAGAAGGGTTGTGAAGAAAGGAAGGCTGATGCTGGAAATAAACAGTATAAACAGTGTATTGCTACTAATATACATGTACAAACCGCGCCACAAAAAAGCCTTACTTAATTGCGGTGGCCATCCTTAAGCTTCTCTTGGATCGCCTTGGGCGTATAAGGAGCGAAGTCGAGTCTGCGACCAGAGCTGATGCAGTCCATTAGCCAGGCTGCCGCCACGATGGGTATTCGACTGCGAAGGAATGGCCTAAGTTTCGGTGAGTCACTGGCGAGTAAATGGCTTGCCACCACAAGCACGGGCATCTGGCATGAGCTTGGCGGGCGCAGAAAACACCTTTCCCAGACAGAGAGCGTTTCTTGAGACTCCCACCAGTTCTCATCGCCGGTCGAAGTCCTCCCGTTTTCTTGCATCTCACCACCTGTTGCGACAGCGAGCGTCGCTCCCGGCTGGGACGAATCAAATGCAATTGAATCAGAGCGCATAAGAGCGTCAGATGTGGTTGAGGACTGAGAACGCTCGACAGGCTTTAGCCTTCGCTGTGGGCTCTTCGTTTGAGGTTGCGTTCGCTGCAGGGCTGAATGAAGCAACTTTAGGCTATACATGGGTCGCAGAGCATGAGGATGTAAGGTCAAAGATGGTGTGTCGAGAGATGGCGGCTCTGCAGCACCGCTACGGCTCGTTAACCAATGAAACTGTTCGAGCTGAGACGGAGTCGGGTTAAGTTCTTCTCGTGGAAGATGCCTTCGAACAGATTCGTCAAGTTGCATTACAAAGGGTGACTGGCACGCACTGAGCAGGCCGGTCTCGGTCACACCAAACTTGGAATACATTTCGCTCCGAAGTTGAAACGTGGAGATAAACGGCTCGAGTTTGACATAGCGCCCTCCAGCAAGCTCTACAAGGGTGCGCAGTTCTTCTTCCTTGGGGTCAACGTCCTTAAACGGACCCAGGAAGGCGATGGCATATGGTGCCAAAAGCACAGTGGGAGGACAGATATCATCAAACCAGGAAAGTGGTGGAATAAAGGGCAGTGGCACGCGTGAGCTTAGCTGCGCTGACAGCGTTGTGAGGAGTCTTCGTTTCTCAAACTCCGCGGGCACGAGTGTTGAGCCGACCGGAAGCGTGATAACAGACTGCTCCCACTGGGCCAAGAGCGAGACTATCTCTTCGCAGAGTTGTGAATACTCATAAACCAGCCTCGGCCAGAGTTTCAATGATGAGCCGCAACGCAACTTGAAGTCTCGATAAAGCCTCGGAGACAACGATGGGCCCACAGGAACATCTCCTGCAATTTCATAACAGGGGAAGTATCTCTTAATGTAAAATTGGATGGAACCCTCTGTAGAGAAGGTTCCGATCTTGGGGAGAAGATCCACGTTCGGGATATTGTTTCCGATGAGTACCTCTTCAAAGGAGCCGGTTTTCACCATCGCCTCGGTGGAGGCTTCAAGAATGAAATGGGAGAACCATGTATCAGAGACTATAGTGCATCCATTCAAGAGCGCAGTCAAGTACGCAATAGTACGACGAGCAAACAAGAGCCGTGCAGTCGGTGTCCTGCCGCTGGTGGCGCGTGTAAAGGGTGAAGCGCTGAAGAGTGCGGTAACCTCGATATTGCGGGTGGTTGGACCCGTGGCCACGATGAGATGAGTGACATCACCATTGCTCACTTGTCCAACTGCTACACCTATTCGCTTGGCATCCATGAACAGCTGTGCACGCTCCACTGTAGGAATACCGGAAACAGCAATTTTGATCGAATTGACAGAGTACTTCTCCGGACAGGCCGCCAACCTGAATTGACTTAATGATCGCTCCTTCGCTCCGACAATTTCTGGTGTATCGATAAGTTCCAACGGGGTACAGAACTGCTGGGAAGACGATTGGCTCAGCTCTCCGTCGTCCTTAAACTTCATCTCTAGGCAAGGCAATGGTGTGAGAGTCTGCTCGTCCGGGATTTCCGAGGACACTCGGTTGCGCTTGTTTGGACTTTTGGGGCTAGGTGGACTGAATAGATGTGATTTCCGCGGTGAGGTTACCCCACTACTACTCTTTGCTGGTGAAGAGGGTGATGACTCCCGTAGAGTTCGAACATCGGAAGTATATGTTGCGAGCGCAAAAGATCCCTGTGATGACTGAGCCTGTTGCAAAACGTTTGGACCAAGCGCTACATGAATACTCTGGGACTTCGGACATGTCTGGTTTGTGGAAAAACTTGACTGATCCTGTGTGCTCACTGGGATTGTCTGAATGCATGCTAAGCTCTGGTCGGATTGATTCTCCGCTGCAGCCGCTGAGCTTGTAGATGTGAGTTTGGAGGGTGGTCTTGATAACATGCGAAGTGGTACCTCTTGCAACTCGCCGATTGACGCACGGTCATCGGATGATTTGCCGCGCTTGAGACGTTTTGAAGAGGCTGTGGAGGCCCGAGATAAAGTTCGTTTGAGATCGCTGTCGCTTGGTATGTCATCATCCAAGTCAACGAACTCCATTGGTGATGGAATATGTTGTGCCTGATGAATCATGCTTTCAACGGAGGCAATGTGGTTCATTCGGCTCTCGGTTGGGCTCAGGGTGGAAAGGGCTTGGGGAGACTTGGCACTCATCACCTGATCAGACTGTGCAATGGATTCTGAACGCGGGCTCAAGCTCGACACTGGCTCAGATGCACGATTGTTTTTACCCGGTTGCGATTGCTTTCCGACAACTTCGATCACACTAACCTCATCTTCGATTTCGTCGACGCACTTAGTGGCTCGTTGCGGTTCTGCTTCAATAGCCGTTAGTTCAAGCCTTTCATCTTGTGCAGCTTGATCGCGTGCATCGGCTTCTCGCATGTGACCTTCAGCATCAGGCTGGGTTCTGCCTTCACCTTCGTCGGTGTCTTCATCCTCGTCTTCATCCTCCTCCTCTTCGTCGCATGAAGTGTCGGATGTACCGCCTAACCTAGCGCCCCTTCGAAGACCTGAGTTGAGCTTTGATGCGAGTTCTGCCGCAGTCATCTTATCAGCACGACGTCGCGAGCGCGTTCCTAGCTTCGGACTGCCACTACTCGTATTTGCAGACTCAGACTGGTCTGGGTCTGTACCGTCTGGACCACGACCATCAAGGTATCCCAAGCCCATTAATGACTCGGGGACACCGGCCAAAGCAAGCTCCTCGCGGGCAATCTTCCATAGCTCTTTATAAGCATTCACCACATTAATCAGAGAGGTGTTTCGGCGCACATCCTTGGTCCAGAAGGGTAACGAGCACTCGGCGCAATAAAGCGAAGGATGCACCTCGACCTGGTCCATGATGCACTTTTGGCAGAAGTGGTGCTGGCATGGAAGTGAGTGCGCCTCCTCCAGAACGCGACCGCAGATGGGGCACAACAGCTCGCGTCGCATAGCCTCAATTATCCCCGGGATCGTCAGGATCTTTTGGGGCTGGTGTGCGGCCGCCTTCTTTCCCCCTTGACGGGACATGATCTGGTACGATATGCGTGGGGCCGCTGATGAGACAAGCAGCGCCGCAATTGATAAAGCTATTCAGCTAGTGGTTTGGGCGCCCGACGTCACCGATGCTGCCGGAGACAGCAATACTATGTGGAGTATCCAGTGCTGAGAGTGGAGTATCTGCTAAAATGGCGGAGCTATCGCACGACCTCTGAAATAAAACCCAATCGAGACAAATACCCCACTAAGTCTGGATAGAACTACGTGCTCTCACCTACCGTCCGCTCCCGCAGTCGCACGGTTCAGGCTCCCGGGAAATATGCGGAATAGTCGGTCCAGGAAGCGCGCCAGTGAGGCATCAGGGGGCTCTACCTCCTGGCGCTCATGGCAGGACCGAGGCTCTGGTACCCGCAAAGATATGTAAGGGCGTGTAGTGCCAGAATACAGTGCGCTGTTCCTGAACACGGTGGACAAGGCCCTGACACGGCGTGAAAAGCGCTATCTCTGACACAGTCCAAATTGTGTTTTATACATGTCTTCGAGTGGATAGGGCGCACTTCCCCGATAACCAAGACCCCAAAGGTGCAAGGCAAGCGCGGGAGTAACATAATTGCGCCTCAGGCCGAAACTCCCACTGGACGCGCGTACAGGCCCCCTGGACCCAGCCCGCGGCGACTGGCCCAGCTCTGGCGCCAATTTTTTCCGAGCTGGGAGAGAGTCTGAGGCAGTGGGTTTGCGGGGTTGGTGTGGGTATCTGGCCATGGAACTTTGTCCCTGGGTGTGTCTTTGTGAGATAATGCTACAGCCCCCGGAGTTTTGTACGATCTCCCCGTTTCAGCCGTGAAAATGAACGAAAAAAAAAAATTAGAGAAGGGCCTAGCCGTTGGACCGAAACGTGTGTCTACGATGCCTGGATTCACGTGTGTGCAAATTGTGAGATATTGCTGTAGTGTGAGAAATGCTCACAGCACGCGGGCGAAGCTATCTACGGATTATGGGATGGGATGCATGGCGGGAAACCCCTAGACCGCGAGTGCTCACTGAGTGATCGAACTGAAACTCTCTTTAGATTCTTCAGGGGCATGTCCCGAAGTCTCGACACGCAGAAGGGGTTGACTCGCCGTGCTGCGGACAGAGTTAGGTCCCCATTGCGAGTGATATTGCAAACCTCCGAGCCGCATAGCTCACGTGGTGCGAATGAAAAGCCACCAAAACCTGACCGGACTGGAGGACTGGAACAGTCAGGAGTGAGGCAAGTCAAATGCGACGATGCGAATGGACTTGGCATGAACTACGAGAACGATGTGGATGAGGACATCACAATGAATGTGAAAGCCACGCTTAACCAACTTGAGGTAGCTCGCTCCCGTATTGCGCAACGCCGAACGGCCTCCCTCTCCCCATTCGTTCAAGTGCCAAGGCCACTCACGAGTCAATCAAACTGCGAAAGCGAGACACGCACGAGTCGAATTCCGCCCAGAAATCCCTCCTCGTCGCATAAGCTGTCCGATTCTTGGCTCAGAGAAGACACTTCAGACGCCTTCCGCATCTGCACCCTCGATGGGCTGCTCAGCGAAAGCAGCTCGGACGACGACGCGACGAGCACCAATGCGATTACTCAGTGCCGCAACACCGCAGGAATTGTGACAAACGAGTTTATAGACGACGATGATGATAAGTGCACGCAAGTCCAGGGCATTTCAGGTATTAGAGCCGCAGAGAACGAGGCAAACGTGTATTCGGAGCAGCCGCTTGTCCCTAAGAAAACGGACATCGGAGATTGGGGCGACAGCCTCCCAGATGATGACAATGAGTTCACCCTGGATGCAGGTGTCTTGGCTGTGTTTGACGCCGCAATGGGAAATGCCTCAGGGTCCGACACCATTAAACGTAGCAAAGTCGGCCCCGACTCAGATTCGACAGCTAAGCCTCGCACCCGAACTGCCTACGAGAAGGACAATCAAGGGTGCGCGTCTGGAGCAAGCCAGCCACAGCGTCTGAAGAGAGTCAAAACCCTAGCGTCTTCAAGTGCCTCTGCTGTGGCTTCAGCATCTCCAACTTCGAGCAAAGGTAGTGACTGTCCCACTGCCCAGCAACTCAGTGACTTGTCCGAGCTGTCCCTGCTTGACCCTGCGGTGTCGTTGGGGACTTCATTTTCGATGTCCGTAACCACTGCCACTCTGACACATATTGATACGCACGAGCCTTCTGGTCTTCAGGACACGACTGCCCGTCAGACTACATGCCTGACCACTATGCGAGTCTCGAATCCTCAAGTTCAACAAGAACAGCAGCAGGCTGCTTCTGAGCTACCCTTCGAGGAATGCAGGGCAGCCAAGCATCGGCAAGACCTTGATGACTCCGTAACCACGACGACCGTATCGTCAAAATTGGATGTACGGGATGACACCGTGAAAAGACGTGGATTGGCGCAATTCTTGCGTAGCTCCAATGACTCTACGAGTGGATCGACTCAGCGAGTAAGCTCGTTGATGACCGGCGCGGTTCGGCCACGCTCAGTAACCACGACGATTTCTGTTCGTTCTCAGCCTATGGATAGCAAGCGAAGCGGCAACAATGGTGCGGCTGTATCAGCAGCGTCTACGACGAGCCAAACAATCTCCCACACCAAGAACTCTCAGCAGCAGCTGCAACAGTCGCAAACTCAGACTGCGACAATTTCAGTCCGGCACAAGGCATCAGATGCAAGATTAACTACAGAGCCGCAGGACAAGCCTCGAACAGTAAAGAAGGCAAATCATAATGCAAAACGTGTGACCTCGACGACTTGCGAAACACCTGCGACCCCCAACGCCAGCTTCCATTGCAATGGTCTCGACATTGCTGCATTCACCCTGCAAGCTGCGGACGAACCTTGTGCACAGCCTACGACGGTTCCATTGCAGCTGGAGGACTTTGAGAACACCCATACCGTAGCCTATCCTCAATGGACAGGACTTCCAAGCAAGATTTGTAGTGCTGAAGGTGATGGCCTGCTGACGGAAGTGGCTCCAAAGACCGGGTTTCCAAAGGATGTTACTCAGCAATGGACACAGGGTAGGGCTCACACAGAAATGTTTGTTGGAAGGAATGCCATGTTGACCGGAACTCTCGCCAAGAACAAGCTGAACGAGGGTCTCAATCAATGCCTTGGTACATGCATTGTAGATCTGGGTTACAAGTTGTTGTATCTCTCTTCAGCAAAGCAAATTTGCAAGCATCTCCCAGTTTGGTCACACCACCGACCAAAAACCGAATCGAAGGTACTTGCAATTGCAGATCAGCTGGATTGCAAAAGTGAGGATGATGCTGCATCGCTCGATACACCTCGCTTCCCAGGCGTGGTTTCAGTGTATGTCCTTCAGGATGGTATTCGCTTCGACGCTGGTATCTTCGACGGACAGCACCGTCTTGCTGCAGCTCAGGTGTTATTGGAGCGGAGACGCCAGCGTGTCATCTCACGGGTTCGGCAAGCTGTTGGTCACACCAGTGGGCAGATTACATTAAGCCCTGAAGACGAAGAGGAAATTGACTTCGAGTTGCTCGTCGAGGTCTGGCCCGTCCAGACCTTGAGCGAGCTTACTCGCTTGTACTTGATGGTTAATAAGGTCGAACCCGTTGGACCAGGTGAAGCGAAATTGCCGGATGTTGTATTGGAGCAAGTCAATCCTACCAGCGCTGGGGTTCCACCGAGTGTTACCGCGCCTTCCTCCAGTCAGATAATTGCAGAAGCAACAGCGCAGTTGTATCAGCGATACCGCCCAATGTTCAGATCAACGAGTCGCTGCTTGCCTCCATATCTGAACCTGGAGGTCCTCCGCGCCAAGCTTACGGCCTCCCATATTTGCACCAAACTGCAGATTCATACCGCTGAAAAGCTCGTACAAGTCCTAGAAGAGATCAACACCCAGCTCTCCAAGAAGTGCACTACCTATTGGCCTTTGAAGCTCCGCTCTGGTCCTGAACTTAAGAAGGCGCAAGAAGCGCGATTCTTCTTAGGCCTAGATGAGTTCAAATGGCTAGATGAATTCATTCATCATTATAGCGCCAAGAAGGCTCATGTTCCTGTGAAGCGCACGAGCAACACAAGTACATTCACCTTCCGCACCTCTAAGTCAAAATAAGCATGGATGGACGTCGTAGTATTGAATAAAGGTTATGTATTTTGTTTATGATTCAGCAATCCTGTCATGAAGTCTAATGTTACAATGGTACGGACTATGTGATCACTGTGGTTAGCTTATACTAGTCCAGCTTCTACCGAGGTGTGGAAGTCTCTTCGCAGAGATGATACAATGCACCGTTGCTACTCTCCTGTAGGCTTGCGCTCCGATAGAGTCTGCTCCAGAGCGAGCTCGGGGTCAACACCTCGTTCTCGAAGCATATCGGCGAGCTTAGCTAAATAAGCACATTGTTCCGCGCGCTGCCGCTGAAGGGAGCGTAATTCCTTTGTCAGAACGCGCGTTTCTTTCTGGAGCTTTGTGATTTGCTTGTCTTGTTCGCGCTTGGCCTCTTCCGCGATCTCGAGCTGGCGGCGCTTCTCGGCTAGGGTGCGTTCGGCTTCCTCGATGACTTGTTTCGCCTTGACAGCTGCCTCGTTGCTCGCCGTTTCAAGCTCCTGTCGTTGCATCTCTAGCAGCTGAACGGTTTGCTCATCTGAGATGAGCTGTTGCTCTAGCTCGGCTAATGCAACCCGCTCGGCTTCTGCATCCTCGAGAATCTTGTCACGTCTTTTCGTAAGAGCGGCCTTACTACCCTCACTTGCATCCATTTCAGCACGCAGCCGTGTACGATCGATCAGGATCCGCATAAGATGGGAATGGATATCAAGGAAGGATTGGCAGAATGCAACGTCTGTCGTGTGGATGCCAGGAAACAACGTACATAGTGTGTGTTGCAAAAGCAAGTGTGACGGGTCACTCTTCATTGCCGCGAGATCAGCCTCTTCGTTGACTCCAAGCTGTTCTGTTGCACTACATGAAGTATTGGGGACATCCTCAGATACCACATTCATCACATAGGTCTTTGGTGCAGATGATGTCGCGCCGTCTTGTGCCTCTAAGCGAAGCAGGAAATGCGTGTGCATTCGCTGTTCGTGAGGCACCACTGAGGTGCCACTGCCACTTCCGATGGTTTTTGTCTTCTGGTCATCCAAGTCAACCCCACGTTCAGCCAACCCGCTCAGCAGGTCTGCACTTGAACCCCTGCGACTCGCGTTCTGGCGCTGCCTTTCGCACCATCTTCGATACGCAGTCCGCCACGCTGTAGAGCAGGCAATAGCTAAGTTCCACGTACTGCATACTCGTTGAGCATTGTTAAGGTCGCGAACGGATAGGTACTTGCATATCCTATCAATCACAGAGACAGGAAGTCGCGCAGCTGCCTCGATAGTTGCCGGAGTCCTTCGCGACTCGAGTCGAATGATTTTGCTCGTCTCTGTCAGAACAGTTGGAGATCGCAGAATGCATGGCATGAGTTCTTGTCGCCCCGTGTCAACCGGTTCTTCTCGGACAACCATTGGAGGGTCTAGGATTGAGTGGGACGGGCCTCCCTTTGCCATTGGCATGGGCACCGAGGCCGAGGTAAGAAGCGACGAGTCACGTCCAATCGCGGAGCGTCCCCGGGCGACCTCTGCCCTTAGCTTCTCGAGGGAGTCCCCCGATTCTCGGAGCGTTCCGACAGAAAACGAGGGTGCCATTTTGACCAGGTGGCTCACTGTGTCATTCTGAAGCATGCCCATCTCCTCCTTGTCGGTTTCAGTTGTGGCTTTGCATGCGTCAGGCACAACCAGCAGTTCTTCCCGTCGCGGACCCGAGACAAGCGGGCTTACGAACGCTACCTCAAACTCGTCCCGCGGTTCGTATCTCTTCAATGCATTGTACCCAGGTGTTCCTGGGGGCAGGAAAGGTAGGACAGGGTTCTTCTTCTGAGTCTGCCGCATGCGTAGCATCCGCAGGGCAACGTTATGTTGGTCAGTGAGATCCAAACACATCCTCCGGGCCTTGGCCAGTTTCCTACGCAACGCTGCATATTCACTCGAAAGCACTTCGATCTCTTGGAGCTTTGCGTTCTGATTCTGAGTGAGTTGCTCGCTCCGTGCAATCAACTCCTCGATTTGTGACTGCAACTGCGTGGCGCGTTGATGGGCTTTGTCATAACGCTCTTCCCGCGCGTGCTCCCCTGCCTCCACAACACGCGCGATATCCTGTTCGAGGAGGGCGAGGCCTTGGAGCGAGTTGACGAACCCTAGAGAGACGGAGGCGGCGAGAGGAGGCGCATAAGTTGGGACGGAGGAGACGCACCTCAGACAGCAGGACGTCTAATGCAGACACACGCGTGGTCACGAGCTAGCGCGCTACGTACCTAGGTCGAGTGAAGTGAGGCACTCAAACCCGTTTGGGCCGGAATTGCTCATGAGTGACAGGAATGTGGCGCAGACCGCTAGAGTATTTTAGCTCAGATGGGTGTTATGTATCGATTCGATGCCTGGGCCTGGGTCAGATCCACGTCACCAACTTGAATCGGCTATGCTTTCAGACAGAAATTTCACCTTGATTGGGCTTGTCTTGGGATGTTGCAGCGGGGAGTGTGCATGCTGGGTGGGCAAGAATAGTGCATCGTTCGCTTGCTAGTGTATTGTACATGTGTTTGCACTCGAGGATTCGGCTCAGCACGCCTGCTACCCGTCAGATTGTGTCACAAATTGGGGTCCCCAACGGGGATCCCTCGAGGTGTTCGATGGATATGCGTGTTCTGAGGGGGTTGTGCGCTTAAACGACTGGATAATAGTGATTTATCACCTGGCATTGAATATCCACAATATTTGACTGGAATCCATGGGGTCTACGCACAAGAACTCGCACTCGGAAGACGCCCGTTGTCTTTCAAAGCACTGAGTCGCATCTTGCCGGAGATCCGCACGGGCCCTCGAGTTTTCCCTCCATTTTCCACATGATCCTGTATTGTATCCCTGCATTCCTCCCTCACCACATCTGTGTAACTCCTGGATCGCGCGGAAATCGCGAAAAAAAACCTACCAAAATCATTCGAAATCGCTCTAGACTACAGCGCTGAAGAATAAGGAGCCTGAAGACCACCACGCGCCATAAAGCGTAGATTTCGCAATATAAAGCCTCTCTTAATATGACTCCCGCGAGCAAGTTGTAGCCACGCAATGCAATCGAACGAAAATCGGCCCAAAGGTGACCCCGCTTTTGGGGTTGCCTCGGGCCCGAGTGGAATCGCGTTGGAATCGCGCGAGGAGCGCGGCGTAAAGCTGGTCCGGATGGGCGAGCACGAAGCGCATCCCGCGTCAGGCTACCAGCGCGGCTCCGACCGTGAGTACCCTCCGCGTCACTTCGATGCGAGGTCAGCGAAGCAACTCGATCGGTTCGGATCGAATCGGGAGGTGCTTCTAGACACTCGCGATGTGTTCGACTCGCGTGGCGCAGCCGAGTCCGCTGAGCGGCGAGATGCCCAGGGCCTTTCGCACGATTTGGTCCAGCCGCCAATCGATCGCGAGTCCTGGATCGCTCGCAACAGCGCCGGCACCACGAGCGGTAACAACTGGGAGCGAGGAGGAGCAGGCGATGAGCGCGTGACGATTCAGCAGCAGCAGTCGGCTCAGGCTCAGCATGGTATGCTCGGCATGACGCATCCCCCACCACCACCACCACCATCCAAACTCTTGCAGCAGCTACACCAACAACAACAACAACAACAACAACAGTACCACCAGCAGCAGCAGAGTACAAGGGGCGGCTCGAGTCGGTTTGGCCAGGGTTCGGCAGTCGGAGACAGAGGCAGCAGAGACGGGTGGAGTGACGCAGGCGACTCGCGAAGAGATTGGAACAGAGGCAGTGATCGAGACAAAGATAAAGACCGTGATCGTGACCGCGACCGTGATCGTGACCGTGACCGTGACCGTGACCGTGACCGTGACCGTGACCGTGACCGTGACCGTGACCGTGACCGTGACCGTGACCGTGACCGTGACCGCGAAAGAGACAGAGGTCGAGATCGGGAGCGGGAGAGAGGTCGCGACCGAGATCGCGATCGAGACAGGGACTGGGATCGCGATCGAAACCGCGATAGAGACCGGGACCGTGATCGTGACAGAGACCGAGATCGAGATCGAGATCGAAACCGAGACGACTTCAGAGATCGTGGCCGAAATGAATTCCGAGACAACAAAGACGGAGGCAGAGACAACCGACCTGCATTTGCCTCGTCAACTCATCAAAGCACTAGCAATGCCCCAAACTCTCGTAGGTATGATGACTCCAACTTTAGGCCGATCGGACAAGGCGAACGCCGAAGTACTATGCTGTTTGGCCGAAATCGTGCCACTGCAGACAAGCTCGTCTCCGCTCTGCAAACACCAGTTAGGTTCGCAAATCGAATTCACGCAGCGTTTGAACCCCTGACGTCAGGAATCACCTTCCATGACCTGCACCCAGCCCATGCGTCCCAGACGTTTTGGGCAAGGACTTATCCGCCTCCCCCGCCATCTGCTTCACCTATGGGAATCCCAGGTACCACTTTCAGTGATTACACTTCCACCGGGACGACTCACTCATCCAGTATGGATTCACCCTCCCAGCCGTTGCTCCCGCCGCCACTTCCACATTTTGTTGCTAGCTCCTATGGTGTTGCCATGCTGAGGCCAGAGCCAGTGCAAATGTCATTGCCGCAACAATCCCCACAATCGCACCAGCAGTTGTTATCTCAACGCGAGAAGCATGATCGGTTTACTCGTGGAGGAACTGGGGGTGGAAGATTCCCGAATGCGGATCCAAGGACGCAAGAGCACCCTAGTGCTTCACCCTCGTCGCCTCCCGCACCACCGCTACCACCACCACCACCACCACATCTGCTGCAGGGGCCCGCAAGACCAATTCTATTCTTGCATCCCCCAGGTCTGCCGCTCAGTGCGGGGTATCAAGCATCCGAGACGTATCTTCGAGGCTCGAACGGAGGCCTTCGACGAGTGTCTCTAGAGAAACTACCTCTGGATTTACAATCATTTACGGAGTGGGTGAATCGCCCTGCATTAGAAGCGCGTATCTCTTCCCTTACAGGCCGCAGATTGGCTGAACCCCTCACTTCGGATGCTCGCAGCTCCCTTCGAATGCTGCATGCCGATACGCTTCGAAAGGTTGCTTTGGACTATATGCTCACCCGAGCTAGCCCGCGTACGGATGCTGTGTATTCAAGACCAGGAAGTAGTGGTAGCGGAAGTCAGGAAGCCACTCCGGTCCAGGGTGTGCCACAACTTGCCACGCTGCGCACGCCACCTACAACTCGAATCGAACAGATGGCGGATCTTCTGGGCAATAATCCTGCTCAGGTGAATCCCGAATCAGATAGTGGTCGCATTGGTCGTGGAACCTACGGATCCGTGTTTGTTGCTGAGGACACAGAGAAGGCGGCACAAAGCTTTGCAAGGAAAGCGAAGAAGCGTATCGCCTTAACTTTACAAAAGTTTGGATTGGAACAACAGCCACCACAACAGAATGAGGAACCTGCGTCCCCATCCACCCCTCTGGTTGCCCTCAAGCTCTTGACAGGATCCGGTTCGCGAGAAGGGTTGCCTCGTACGGCCATCCGAGAAGCGAAGATCCTTCGCTGGCTCGGACAAGGGATCCTCCGCTCTGAACTTGTCCAACTGCTTGACGTCGTGCTTGCATACTCGGTGCATGTGTCACATGTCTTCGAACGCACAGCGGTTGTCCAATCCCTTGCAGAGACGGAAAAGCAGTCAGCAATGTCGGACGACAGCACCTCAATTCAGCAGCTTGTAGCTCGTTACTCACAGGAAATGGAAAATAGAGCGCTCGCTGCTGCCGAAGTTGCCAAGGCAGTCCGCGAAGAACTCCTAACGATGCACTTCGTTTTTGAGTTCTGTGAACATGATCTGCTGGGACTGCTATCAGTTGCGCAGTCAGACCCTTATCCGCGCATGCCCAGTAGTTCGCCAACATTACAGTCATTCTTGGTATCGAACCCGATCTGCTCAATGTATCCGTCACTCATCGAGTGTAAAGACCGCACTCGGGACCAAATGGAGCTGCTGAAGGTGCGTCCTCTCAGTAGTTCGATTGCCTTGGTGCCCAAATTGCCATCGAAGCACCCCATGCCCCTTGATGCCACTCAAATCAAGCACTACATGAGAGGTGTTTTGCTTGCCCTTGAGACTATGCACTCATACGGGCTGTTGCATCGTGATATCAAGGCGGCTAACGTGTTGGTGTCCAACAGGTGTGGCGCAGTCTTGACAGACTTGGGTTTGTCTCGAGGAGTCGATGAAGTAAGCAAACGGCTTGGCTTGACCAACCGCGTGGTGACACTGTACTACAGGCCGCCAGAACTTCTCCTTGGTGCGACGCGATACGACGACAAAGTAGACATTTGGGGAGTAGGGTGCATCTTCGCCGAGCTTTTACTTGGTGGTCGTCGAGCGTTCCGTGGAGCTTCGACGGACTTGGAGCAGCTCGCAAGTATCTTCGCAGTTACCGGCCCACCCACCGCAGATCGGCATGCACGCAGGTCCGCGACAATCAACACGGCATGGCCTGACTTGATCCATATCCGGGGTCATCCACTTAACTTGAACCTACGACGGCAGCAACAGCAACAACCTTCAACCACCGCATCAGGAATGCATACGTTATTCTCCATTCGCACTCCTGACGGCCACCCCTCGCAGAGTGACAACACCCAAGTCGTATCACCTTTGGACCCGTGGCCGCTTTCGTCTGCGTCCTTATCGAGGATGGGGCATGGTCTCGACGCTTCAGAGTTTCCAGTCGAGATCACTGCAGCATGCTTCGACTTGCTGACAAAGATGCTGGCACTCGACCCGGCCAACCGACCGTCGGCGACGGAATGTCTGAATCATCCCTACTTCACATCCGAATACCCGCCACTTCTCACGGACGAGCAATATGCCGAAAAATATGGTACACTGTATGGTACGGAGAGGTATCACGAGATGCGTTGGAAGCATCTGCGCAAGCCGCAGAACCGTCAAGAAGCTCAGATGCAATGAGAATCCGAATTTGTACAGCCCCTCAACTTTAGGTTTTCAATGGCGACACATATGCTCTTGTCGCGCTTATATTAGCACAACTTCTAGCAATTCCATCACTGCATACAATACAAGTACAGTTTATTGGTTTTACTCTTTGATTTGTTGTTGCTGTTGATTTAACTGGCTGGTGCACCCAAACGATCATGATGCTTGTTGATCCAGTCAATAGGTGTGTCGACATCCTCCTTATTGTTGGTCGGATGGCAACTTGTCCGTGGGCAGGTCCACGCACCTGGAAATGCAGCTTCTCACTCTCCATCTGATTAGGAATGAAGAAACGCAGGCCCACGAGAGGACGTCGGTCAGAAAGTCTGATCAGACTACAGACATGCACGAAGCTTTAGGGAGATGAAGGCGTATGCCACGTCACGTAACGTCATCGCTTATGTAACTGTCCTCGGACGGCCTCCATGGCTTCGGAGTCTGAAGGTGGCTGGCGAAGGGTTAGCCTTTTCTTGTAGCTGGGTCTTGAACCGACCTTTCCACCTTTCTTTCTGTCAAGCTGTCACTATGCGGAGTTTGCGAATCAGGTCCATCATGCGCCGCCCTGTAATTCGACGCACAAACGACGACTAGGATCTGAGGTGGTAAAATATTACGAATAAGCAAATGTGGGAATCAGGCTTGTGTAGTAGTGGTACAACGAAGCTGAGATCTAGTCATAATCCTCATCATTACCTGTCACGGCCACTTTCACTGTCCTCTGTTTACTCCATCTTGGTAGCGAACTGCTGCGCAACGAGGTTGGCGCGGGTGTGAACATGGATCTTCATGTCGCTGACATCGGCATCGATGACCTTGATGAAGTGAATGATGAACGCAACGAGCTCGTTCTTGTTCAGCTGTTCCAGGTGGAAGTTGGTGATGAGGAACGAGAGGTTGTAGCCCTTGACGGGGACCCTTCGCAGCACGATGAACTCTTCAGCGCGCAGAGAAAGGAACCGAGAGAACTTCTCGACGAGGATCGACTCGAGTACATCCGACTGCTTGATCTTGAGCGAAATGCGCACCGAGTTGATTGAGGGCTCGATCAGGCACTTCTCGTCCGTGTCACGGCTGATCACGACTGGCTGCAGCACCACCTCGGGGCTCTCTCTAAACGCGAGGAAAGGTAGAAAATGGGACACAACACCACATGCATTCATTGTGAGCGAGATATAACCTTGCCACGACGTACATACCTCACACAGGCGGGGCTCGTGTCCATGCGCGAGCCGCAAAATGTGTCATTTGGACGGAACATCCAGCGTGCTCGGCCGCGATGACAGGCGCCAATAGACGGCATGTCCATGCAACGCTGGACTGGACGTGCCAGTCCCACATACACCTACGCGTGCCCGCACGAGCACACAACCAAGCAAGCTGAAGGATAGTATCTACGTACTGGGTTTCGACCTCGGGTTTGTTGTGACGTTCGACGACCTGTGAGGCGAAGTTGCGCAGTGTGAGCGCGGCCTTGATGGTCGACTCAATCGCAGCGAGGTAGCCCTTGAGCGTCTCAGACTGTGGGGAACCGCGCGCGCAAACACGTGTGGAGAGAGGAGGGTTCGATCGCCAAGTGAGAGCTGGAAAAAGCGGAATTTACACGGACCAAGCCAGACTTGCGGGGAAAAACCAGGACAGTGCGATAGGCCTTGCTATCGCTCACGCACTTGCATCGAAGACAGACGCCGAAACGTACCATATGCCTCTATTTTTGTGTTTGAAAACACACCTATCTTGATCACTTTTGTTATATTCCAGCACCCCCTGTTCTGAAAGGGCAGTGGTATTCCAGCACCCCCGAGCACGGAACGGTTAAACCTGGAATCGGACGTCTTGCACATTTCCAGCCTCGCTGAACCGCGAGATCTGGCATGTGTGGCACTTGGGAAAATAGGTATCCTGGCTCAAAACCCTGCGTCGTGCCGTCTTACTCCTGATTTAGACCCACCACCTCTGCGTCAAGAGCCCAAATCCTTGTTTTCGGATTTCCTAGCAAGTGAGAGAACCTGGAAATACACCGCTTTGGCCCGTGTGACGTACGCTGGAAGTAGAATAATATCAGAATCGGTTCATGCATCGTCTGTTGCTGTCGAAACTCGGGGCGCTCGAGGCCCGCACCCCTCATGCGCTACGGACAACCGGTGTCACTCAGGCCACGAGTCGGATTTTGAACCAAACCTCGTTCTCTGTGCTGACATCTGCGCCTGCGGCGCAGCCTGCAAGCCTTGCACGGAGTACTACTCCTTTGCGACATTGTGGCGTTCCCAGAGTGGTCGCACCCCCGTCCTTCTCCCTCAATCAGCACCTGATGAGTCTGAGGAAGCTCTCAACGAGTGAGAGCAGGAAGCAGGTGCAATCAGATGCAGTCGGGGGTAAGCCCGATGCACCACAGACCGCTACTGGAGCAAAGACAAAGGCTGCATCACCCGTGCAATCGAGTGCTGAGCACCGCGCAAAGGTGGCTCGGGGTGATGTCTCGACAGAGGATCCCTCGATTTGGGATGGTGTCAAGTTCCTCATGCAGTATCTCTGGCCCAAGGACTCACTCAAGATGAAGTTGCATGTTGTGGGTGCCATCATCGCGCTGGTTTCCTCTAAAGCTCTTAATGTGTGTGTCCCATTGTTGTTCAAAGCCGCGGTGGATCAACTCTCTGCGGCGGCGTCACTGGCGCCTGAGTTGACACCAACCGTTGCGGCGAGCACTATTCTTTTGGGCTATGGTGCTGCGCGTGCCGCCGCGTCACTTACAAACGAACTGCGTGCTGCCCTTTTCGCCACAGTTTCCACGCATGGTGTGACGAAGATGACTGTTGAATTGTTCCGACACCTGCTTTCGCTAGACCCCAAGTTCCACTTGGAACGCAACACTGGCGCGCTCACACGTGCCATTGACCGAGGTGTGCGCTCGCTCAACATGCTGTTTGTAGCAATTGCCCTCAATGTCGTCCCCACCGCCCTTGAAATTGCCTTGGTGATCGGTATCCTCGCAGCTTCTGGCGGTCTCGCCTTCTCTGCTGTCGCCTCTGTAACACTTGCGGTGTACGTTGTCTTCACTGTACTCTTCACACAGTACCGATCTCGCTTCCGTCATCAGATGAACAAGTTCGAGAACGAGGCTTCGTCTCGTGCCTTCGACGCGTTGATCAATTACGACACAGTTCAGTCCAACTCGAACGTAGAATTGGAGACCAAAAAGTACGCAGAGGCTTTCGTTCAGCAGCAGAAGGCTTCGCTTCGTACTGCATGGTCCCTCGCAGCACTCAACTTTGGCCAGAACTTTATCTTCAGCACCGGTCTGGCCGCCATTATGATGCTTGCCGCAAACCAAATCGAAGCCGGAAATATGGTAAGTCACTACGTCGCGCTCGTTCGATTGTAAATTCCTTTGCCGTTGTTTGCACGGACTACCCTCTTACACCCTCACATGTGTTATAATCCCTGTGTGTCACCCCTTCATTTATAGACTGTCGGTGATCTTGTTCTCGTGAACGGCTTGCTGTTCCAACTTTCGGTGCCGCTCAACTTTGTAGGTACTGTATATCGTGAGCTCAAGCAGAGCCTTGTCGACATGAGAGTCATGACAGATCTCAAGTCCATTACCTCTCAGCTCGTGGAAAAGCCCAATGCCAAGACATTGGAGATCACGCGTCCCGAGGGTGGTGGTATTCGTTTCGAGAACGTCAAGTTTGGATACTCATCAGATCGGACGATCCTGAAGGGAGTCTCGTTTGAAATCAAGCCTGGATCGCAAGTTGCCGTGGTTGGCCCCTCCGGTAGTGGTAAGAGCACCATTCTCAAGCTCACTACGCGCTTCTTCGACCCGGACGAGGGCGCAGTGTACATTGAAGGTCATGACGTGCGAGACTTGACCTTGGATAGCTTGAGAAGATCGATCGGCGTTGTTCCTCAAGAAACCTGTTTGTTTAATGAGACTATCTTCACCAACATCCAGTACTCGAAGCCAGATGCCACCCGTGAAGAGGTGATTGAAGCTGCTAAGCTCGCTGATATCCATGAGTCTATTATGAAACTGCCCAAGGGCTACGACACCGTTGTCGGCGAACGTGGTGTAAAGCTATCTGGAGGTGAGAAACAGAGAATTGCGATCGCGCGTGTGATCTTGAAGAACCCCAAGATCGTAATTTGCGATGAAGCCACATCTTCACTTGATTCGACATCAGAACATAGTATCATCCAGAACTTGCGACGAGTCACGCATGGTCGTACATGCATCTACGTGGCTCATCGACTTTCGACTATCACCCACTGTGACGACATCATTGTACTTGATAAAGGCGTGATTGTCGAGCGCGGCAATCATCAGCAGCTTCTTGCCCTAAACGGACTCTATGCTAGCATGTGGAGGCTTCAGTCCACAAATGCTGGACATCAAATGGCAGTATCAAGTGGAACGGCACAGCAGTAATACAGTTAGATTGCACATGTTGGTACGTATATTATATGGTAGAAACTGAACAGTACACAAAGCTTAAGCAACCAAGAATCCACACTTCTCTTAATCTTGCCATTCTTGGTCGTGCTTAGCCACAACCATTGGTATTGGTTTCTTCAACTGACTCCGACTCGTCGACGTATGCACCTTTCGTCCTGACGTTGAAGAGGTCCGGAACAAACTACTTCGGAGTTCCGAAACCTTTGGGGTCTTATTCGTCGAGGTTAGAGATGATGCTTGGGTCCCAGTCGTTGCTGACGGGGTCGCTGAAGATCGAGGAGTTTCGCCGCTGGGCGCAACATTCAATGCAGGAATATTAAGTGGTTTCACCAGTCCTCTTGCTGGAGAAGTCACAGTTGCGGGAGTAGCTTCAGAAACATCTCTTCTTGGACTACGAGAAATTGGTGATGTGGAAGAAGGGGCTGGTGATGTACTTGAGGACAGTGCTGTGGCAGAGGCACTCTCGCTTCGTGTGTGAGTCTGAGTAGCAGCATCCAGTACAGTAATAACTTCCTCCTCAATGCGAGTCCTTGCCTCTGCCTCCAGTCGTGCGTCAAGCGCGGTTTGGGCTGCAGCCACAGCTTCATCAAGTTGCATTAGGCGAGAAAGGATAAGCTCGCGCTGTGCTGTCAACGCGTTTGCTTGACGGACCTGGGATGCGCGAATTGACTCAAGGCGGCTCTCTTCTTTTATCAAATCATTCAGGTGATTCTGAATGGAGGTTCGGAGTGCCAGCTGTACTGCCTTCTCTTCCGCGTTTGCGCTCAGCTCTTGGTCGCGTAGTGTGCGCTGAAACGCTGTCAATTTTGAGTGTTGCTGCTGGACTGAGGTCATGGTTTCTGCGACGATATCATCTGCTTCGCGTGTGGCATTGAAAAGCTCGTTTGCAAGCACGATTAAAGTCTGCTTAACCATACTAGCTTCACGCTGGATTCTTTGATGAATGCCATCGAGCTCAATCTGAAGTTGTCGGGCATCCGCAAAGAGCTTATTCCTCAGTTGCTCGACTTTGGCCTTTGACAATCTAAGCTCGTTCTCCTGCTCTACGACTGCATCCAGCTTCGCTTGCCATACAGCGTTGCGAAGGGACTCGTCAGCAAGGTCTGGGTCATCGGCTTTCGCGGCAGAGTCCTGGAGATGTTTGGCATTCTCGGTAGTGACAGGTACCGTCACTGTGATGGGACGCTCCTTATTCAGGTTAGCAATCTGTTCACGAAGTGAATCGACCTCGCTTGTGAGCTCTTGCACCTTGGTTGTCAACATAGCGTTGGTCTCGTACATTTTGGCACGGTCGGCCTCATAATCGTCCTGCCACTTCGCCCATGTGTGTGCCTTCTCATTCCACTTGGCAAGCTTCCCTTGCAACTCTTCAATTTTTTGTGCCTTTGCCGCCACCATCGCGTCCAAATCGGAGAGCTTTGTGGTATTCTCAGAATTAATGCGCTCAAGTTCATCCAATCTCACGCGCAATCGAGCATCCTGGGTTTTGTAAAGGTCCAAGAGTGATCTCAAGGAGGAGAGCTCCTGTTGGCGAAGGGCTTCCAAGTCAGCCAACGACAGTCCTGAAACTGCCTCAATCACAACCGAATTGGTGGCTGGTGCAGTTGATGTGCTGCTGTTGACAGATGTCGACGATCCGGCTCCTCGAAGCGATAGGATTTCATTCACACTTGTTGTGACCATGGAGATCTTGGCTGCAAGCTCGGACGTAATTTGCTCAAGGGCTTGCTTGCGGGCATTCTCCTGCTGATCAAATTCGCTAATGGCCCGTGCACGATCTTCTCTGACGGACCAAACCGTTCGACCGGCCTCAAGCTGAAGGTTTTTGGCAGCAACTTGAGTTCGAGTATAGTCGTGGAACAGGTTGTTGACGTCGTCCAAGTAGGATGCAATGTCACTTTCGAGCGTCTCGCTAACGGAGTCTAAAGAGTTCATCGATGTGCTGAGTACATTCACGCCGGTTTGTGAGGCGCTAACAGCTTCGTCAAACACCGCTTGTGCCCTGGCAAGCGCTGCAGAAAACGCACGTTCGCTCTCATGCAGTTGAGCAAACGTGGCAGTCGATACAGTTGGTGTGGGTGGAACTCGGAAGTCTCCAGCGGCGTCTGCACTTCCTGATGAGGGTCGAGGCGTTCTAAAACTGGATGCAGCAGTGGGAGAGCTAAGCGAAACACTGCCTCCTTTGCGAGGTGAAGTCAGTGTCACAAGCTCCTCGCGCTTTCGCCAGCGAGTCTCAACCTCAGCACGCAAGTTTTCCCACTTGGTACGTTCGCGAGCTGCTGCCTGCAGTGAGTCCGATAGGGTCCTTGTCAGGTCTTTTAGTACTTCAACGGTTTCACGAACTGAGGACAGCTTTGTGCTTTCGCGGATCGCTGCCTGAGCGTCAACTACAGTCTTCAGTAGCCCTTCTACGCGGACACCAAGCAATGAGGCGAACTTGCGGCATAAAGACTCGCCTTCGTTAACAACTGTTGTCGCGTTCTTTGCAAGTTCCGTGACTTTGCTTGCTAGACGATCCGTTTGCTGAGCGCAAAGGCTCTCACGTGCTTCGAGACGGGCAACTGCTTCATCTGCAATACGCTGCAGTGCTGTGGTGCGTCGCCGAGCTTCATCCAGTGCTAAGGCGAGTGCGGCCTTGGTCTGCTGTGCTGCGACCAGCTCCTGTGCAAGAGCTCTTCTCTCATCAGTCAAGCCCGATGAGGCCAAGGCCAGCACACGCGTTCGACTGAGACCCGTTGCATGATTAGAATTCTGGCTCGAGCCTGTCGCAGTGCCACTGCCGCGGGGTGTTGCTGGGGCCTTCGTGGGTTTCTGCTTGATTGGTGAGGTGATGACAGTCGTAGTGGAACCACCACTGAGGATATCTGCAACTGCGCTCATGGATACAGGAACGGAAGCAGCAAATGCTGGATCAGCGGTGACTGTAACTGCGTCGATTGCCTTCAGCTGGTGCTTCACCAGGGACTCGAGTTGGGCCTCCCGAGCCGCCGATCGTTCCAGCAGCTTCTTAAGCCGGATATTCTCTGCAGCAAGTCTTTCGGCACGCTCTTGAGCATCCACCAGGGCCTGCACGTCAGGCAGGTTCCTGTAGTATTCCAATTCCTGTCTGAGAGCGGCATCCAGGTGCACCTGTGGCGAAGTGGACACTTCCTGAAGCACTCCAACACGGTCCTTCGGCATTCGGACCCATCCAACACGGATCCTCTTCGTTGCTCGAGCGGTCTTGTCCGTCTCAACATGACGACTCAACACTCTAGAGGGTACACCTTGGACGACCTCAGAACCTGACCGGCGGTGCTGGTGATCATGTGACGAATGATCGTGAGAATGATGAGACTCACTCTCGCCCTCAGGTTGAGGCTGTGGACTCGTGGACGACTCACTAGTATCACCAGTCGTAGGGCTGGCGCCTTCGGCGGCCAAAAGTTCAGGTTCCTTGGCAACGTCCTTGGAGGGCACACATTTGGCGTGATATGGACTCTTGCCTGCAAAGTGGTCACTGCCGCCTCCTGAGCACCTTCCGGAGTACAGTCTTGGGTGATGCTTGGGCCGTCCCACAACGACCTTCTCCGTGACGATTTCCTCTTCCCAAACGTCAAGTACGTCATACATCACGCGTCGCTGCTCTGCTGCGTCACGTCGTGCCTGCTCCAGTTCGTCCTCAAGCTCGCTGGCCTGCGAAGATGACAGTAACGTATCTAGATTAGAGCTCTTTCCAACGGGCTTCGAGGTCGAAATGGTGTCCTCGAGCGCCCTGAGCAGCTCAACCTCGGGTACCGGCTCTGAAGGTGTCTCTATCGCAGGATCAGACTCAGCCTCATCGCCTGAGGTGAAGTCGAGCACCTGGGCAACGCCAGTTTGATCTTCCGTTTCCGAGCCAGGCTCTACTGAGAGCAAATGTGTGGTCTCGAGCGCGTTGCTAGGGTAGTCGGGGTCAGTGGCCTGAGCAGCAGGGTTCGAGTCGTCTCTAGTCCCAGAGTCAAGCTGACCCCGCTCCGCCGATGCCTCCAAATGCGCGGTTTCCATCCTGAGTCCTCGGGACTCCTTCTGAAGAGTTGGAAATAAGCGAATTTCGCGGGTGTGAGAGGGTGAAACGCAGTAGAACCGAGATACCAAGCATTGTGTAGAAGCCACACATCGGATTACCCGGTGTAAATGACTCCAGCACTCGTGTGGGTACCATTTCCAGTTTGGAGTCAGAGGAGTTTCAAACCTTGGAAAACAGTGGATAACCGTCTGTTTCCAGGGGTCCAGCAGGGTTACAGAGCCTTCTAGCGCGCCAAGAGCCGTATCGTGGCCTCAAAGTGGTGTGCCAGTGACCTGGAGCGATTCTAGCACCCCGCCGCAGAGCACGAACCCTGAAACTCTGGTTTTGAGCGAAACCAGTCACATCTCCAGTAGTTGCATATCTCGCGTGCGGCGGAGTGTAGCACAGAGAAAAGCCCACAGTATGGTGCAGAAACGTAAGGAAAAGCTGGGCAAGGCGTCCATTGGGCTTGAGAAGTCTAGCAAGCGCGCTGCGGCCCCCAAATTCACTGGTGAGCGAAAGCGAGCGCCGAAGAAGCGCAAGGTCAGCAAGTTGGAGCACAAGAAGACGGCTGACATCACAAAGAACATCGAACGCGTGCTCGCGAACCGCGTGGCTCACCATGGTGGTGTTCTGAGGCTCATCAAGCCCGAGGGAGACACCACTAGCTTCGAGAAGAGCGGCCCCGAACTAGGTGAACTCCAGAAGAAGCTGCGTGCGGGCATGAATGCGCGACGCAAGTACGTAGTCGAGCCGACTTTGTTGTTGTAGCTACAATGGATACATTTTGTTTGCGTCGTGTGGATATACGCTCACCTCTCTGTTTGCCCCTGTAACTTCCCGCTAAACCTCTAGAGCACAGGCCGATGCGCACCAGGCGATGATTGCGAGCGAGCTTAGAAAGCAGCAGGCGGCAGAAGAGCGACTGCGACGCGAGTTGGAAGCAAAGGCAGAAGCGGAGCTACTCGCCCAGATCAAGCCCAAGCGACCTCCGCTCCCCAGATTCATCCCGCAGCTTGACGATGACGATGTCGCAGGTCCGTTCTTCGTCGAAGAGACGAAACAGTTGCTGGGTCTTGACGACGAGAGTACGCAGAAGGCCGACTCATCAAGTACAGCGCAGAACAAGCCTGAAGATCAGGAGCCTGAGAAGCTTAGGGCGTCCCAGAAGATGCACGGACGCAAAGCCGGCTTCAAGGGTGTTACCTCTAAAAAGGCCGCCTCGATTCTTGAAGAGGCCTTCTAAGTACGTTAGAAGAATGGAAAACGGGCTAGGCGTGAGGATACCTGTTGTTGTACGGTCCTAGTCAGCTTACGCTCAGCTCGTTCGGTCCGCTGCTCCATGGTCACCTAGAGACAACCCTCGAGTCCCTGGCTATGTGCTGGGCACTTAGAACAGCACCCGAACGAGCTGAGGAACACGGAGGACACCTACATTAGTCATGCAGAAGGAGGGAAATGGAAAGGAGCTGCAAGCGCATTCGTATGCTTGGATGGCACTCGTCAAACCGAGACGATCGCACGGGCAGCACGCACACGGGTCGACTCTGTCATTTGTTCTCCAATCGGTCCCGCGAACTTTCATCAACAACAAGAGATCGCATCCTCCATCGTTGCGCGTTACTTGACCAACCTCGTTTGTACATTATGTCACATACACTTCGTACATTACTCAATCTTACAAAACGTTGCATTTCGTTGACCGCAGCTCTTAAATATGACTGCAGAGCTTGCGTGCGTTATAAGGAGGAAGAGTTTAGACAAAGCGTTTAGTTAAAGTCGGCGCGTATGCGCGTCCGGTTTATGCTAATGTTACCTAATGAGTAATCGAAACATAGATAAAGGTGCTATAATACGACAGACATCGGACAGTTTGTTTGTGCTATCACGATGTTCGAATTGAAAGGTTTTCGCTTGAAGTGGCGATGACAGCTGGTCTTATGCCAAGTTGCTTGCGAAGAGATCTCGCTCATCGTTATGACTGAGGGACGGTACGTACAGTGATGAGATAGTGGCCTGCGACACAAGAGATTGGCTTGTGAAGAGAAATCCATGGCTTCCAATGATATACACAGTGTGAATGGCTGAAGAGCGATGGCTGGGAGGTGTAGTGCAGAGGAGGAACCAGCCCAGCAGTGTGTGAAAATTCGCGGAAAATTGGATGCAAAACTCTCGAAATACATTCCTCTTTTCTTCGCCGTTGTTCTTGTGTCGTCTTCTGGGTCCTGCACAACCCTCCATGGATAACGCCCAGTGCGGCAGCTTGGGTTGCTTAACGCTTGACCCAAGTGAATTTCTTACGAGCCTTCTTCTGACCGGTCTTCTTGCGCTCGACCATGCGAGGATCACGCGTCAAGTAGCCGTACAATCGCAAGACGGGACGGAAGCGAGGATCGAAGTCCTGAATTGCGCGAGCAATGGCGAGGCACATTGCATCGGCCTGGCCGGTGTGGCCACCACCACGCACCTTGGCATAGATGTCAACCTGACCAACAAGACCAGCGGTGTAGAGGGCATCCGTGGCCTGTGAGCGGTGCTGCATGATGGAGAAGTACTCCGTAAACGGCACACCGTTGACAACGATCTTGCCAGTACCGGGCTTGAGCCAAACCTTGGCCTTGGAGGTCTTGCGGGCACCAACACCTTCAGCGAGACCGTACTGGTCGAGGGCGCGAATGCGAGGGAAACCTCGGGCGAGCATGGGCGAATCCTTCTTCTCAGGAATCCACATGTACTTGTACACCTCATTCAAGAATACCTGCAGGTTTTCATCGATATCGTCCTCCAGGTTGATGTTTGCAAGCAGGTGCTCGCGGTGTCGCGACATCTCGTACTCAGGCGTGTGCTCCCTGGGGCGAGGTCGGAGCTCATCAATCGATGGAACTGAGGTAGGATCGTCAAGCGGAGTCTCGTCAGGCAATGTACGGAAGACACGGTGAATACCCTTCTTCGAGACGAGCTCAACGTCCTGACCGAGTCGAGGAGCGTCGGACTCGTACTTGATTGAGGCTGACTTCTGAGGCTGTGTGTCATGGATCAGGTCTGCGGGGTTGTGGAACAGGCGCGCCAGGCTGAGTTTCATTGCGGGCGTTGCCTTTCCGCTCAGCCCCGTCCCCCAGCGTGGGGCTGCGGTTCGGTTTGCTCCCAACTTGAGGATTTGGCGGAACATGGCACTCGACTTTTAGCCCTGTTCTGCGTGAAGCACTTGCTGTGGACACTGTTCGTCGCTGCAAGCCACTGCGCGTCCACGGGATGGGTCTAGATAGGGTCAATTTAGACGTAACACGATGCAGCAAGGGTGCGGAAGGACGCAAAATGAGGGTTCGGGCGGAAGTTTGGGTTCTCGGGGGATGTTTTTGGGCTCCGTTCTCGTAGCATGCGGGAGGTTCATGCAGAGAATACTCGATTAAAACGCGTCTATGGGATATTCTCCACGTAATGAGGCTATTATGCTGCTCACACACTGATCCCATCGCGCGGTGTAAGCTCCCATTCGAACATTCAGAACGGGCTTTTTTCCGCCCCCTTTCGACGGATCTAACGTGGCAGACACAGGCGTGAGGGCATTTTACACAGCTTATCGCAGCTCGCCGACACAGGAGATGTCGCTAAAGGCATGTGAGCTCTGCGTTCTCGACATGCCAACCAGACCTGTCCTATAGCAACCCCCCTAGGAGAGGCACGTTTCACTCAGCACATGTGCTCTGAAGCAGGGATCCCGTGGGCCAAGAACTGCGAGCACCTAGTAACATTCCCGCCGCGAGCTGGCGGGTTTATCGCCAAGGTCGCAGGTCTGGATCGGGTGGTGTGGGCCGCCATCGGGTGGCGCAAAACCCGCGATTGCGAAATCAATTCAGGCCTGGCCCTGGTCGGATTTCGCCAGCTCTCAGCGCGTGCGGTTTCTGCGCGGGGGGCGGGAATGGGGGGAAAATACCGGAAAATGCCGGAAAATTCCCCAAAAATCCCGGAAAGAAAATGGGGGAAAATGGGGAAAAATCGAAAAAAATCGGGAAAATAGGGGAAAAATCGGCCAAGTCCAGCTCGGGTTGGGAGCGGAATATCTCGCGTTGCACCGAGTGTGGCGCCGTACATGCCGTGACTTTGCGTAGAGAACCTCGTGCGGGATCGATTGATCGCACTCCTCAACCCGGTGCACCCACGATTCAAGGGATAAACGAAACGCAAAAGTTGACGTGTGAAGGGCAAGATTGGGAATCTCTCGTTTGTATATGCGGTTTGAGCAGGTTCTGACGACTGGACGGACTTAAATCCCCCCGGTGAATGTAGACATGCGTGTTGGCGCTTTCCTGACCGTGCTGCTGGTGGCGCTCGCGCTCGTGAGCAACGCTAAGGCGACGTTGACACAAGAGGCGGTGGAGCCCACCCCTTACATGGAGTTCGATTCGACAGGCGTTCTCAACGGCGTGGACCCTCTTGCGGAGGTGCGTTCTGTCATTGGCTTCCCCGAGCATGACCCCACCTACGGCCGCAGCGTTGAGCCCGTCCTCGAGTCCAGCGAGGTGCTAGACGCCCAGGACGAGGACGTAGCCTTCGTCGAGACCGAGGCTTCGGTCTCGAAGCACCAGAGTTTCTGCGAGGTTTGCATCCTGATGATGCAGCTCCGCCAGAACAATAAGCCTCAAATCTGCAAGGGTCTTGCGCCCGAGCACTGGCTCACCTGCGTGGGCATTCTCGAGAGCCTTCTCCGCGCAGACAAGGCTTTGGTCTACTGGGAGAAGAACGGCTGCTTGCACATGGATGCTTCGGGTCCTCAGATTGTCAAGCCCTGCCCCGCGCTGCCCATCTGCTCTTGGGTGCCCAACCTCTTCGGTGCACCTCCGTCCATCGTGCGTGATGGTATCGAGCCCATCTGCCCTAAGGACAACAAGTACATGCCTGTCATTCCTCCCAACTTCCAGCCCGTCAGTGCGGAGACTCTCCCCGAGATGCCTACTAACTAAGCTAATGACTAGCGACTGAGTAATTAGGCCTCCCTCGGTGTAGTTTGTGTCAAGAACAGGGAATGGCGAACGGACGACGGACCAAATTCCCGTTGCATCGCATCCCCCTCCCGGTCGAACAAACGAAATTCCAGCAGTGGAAGTCACACGAACGTACGGATGAACGAACGACGGGATATAGAGACACTACGGACCTCTATATGGAATGATAGAGTAGCAGTTGTACGAGATGATAGACACAAACTAGTGCATGAATGAATGAGTGGATGAATGAGCTCAGCAGCAAGCAAGCAATGCATGGAATCCGCAGAAGAAGAACACGCAGGGTAAGGCAATTGTAGAATAGTAGTATACGGCATACCTTGTTAAAGCACACACACACACGCGACGAAACAAGAACAACAACAACTAATCGTGACGACGCCTTGTAATAGTCACGACAAACAGCCATGAGCATCCTCACTCATGATTACGGACAATCAGCCAGTCAGCGTGTAGTGCAAAGTATCCTCTCAGTCAATCATTCATTCATTGTCGCCTCGTCCAGCCAAGAAGCGATATGTCATCTCAGAAGTTGCCGGTATACAAACCTAAAGCAGTGCAGGCTGTTGTAGTCGTTGTTGTGCACTGCGCGGAACAGAAGCGATACGAGGAACAAATCATGAGCGAGGTGCTCAAAACCTTTCATTGTATTCCACATCAAAAATGAGGGAATAAACACCAAAAGATCAAAAACTTAAACCTAGCCGTTCTATGATAGACGAATGAAGAGTTCCATTTGGTGGATGTGTTTTATTGCATGAACTATGTACATGTGAGGGGTCAAGCTGAAGCCTAGGGAGTCGAGCTAGAATCGTGTTGGAGTGAAGTGTATCCGTTGCGTCCGTGCTCGAACGAGAGTTGCACTGTCTGAGGGTGCAGGTGTCGAGGTGATCATGAGTGACTGTGAGGTGGACTTACTAGTCGGTTCTGCTTCTCCGCTCTCGTCCGAGCCGAATCGACCCACTCCATTGCGACGATGTGGGGGACCCAAAGGAAGGAGCGTTGTGGAGGGAGGCTGGGGTAACGCGGTTTGGTCTGTCAGCCTGGGCGGTAATGGCAGCTCAGATTCGGTCGGAGCCGGGGCGATAGTCCGTGCAGCACTTGCAAATGACAGCTGCTGCTTACCGCGAAGCTGAGGCATAGCGGATGCTGGACGGGCAGGAATGGCCTGCACACTTGTCCTCTTGTTTACCATGAGCGCCGGATCAACAATGCCGTTGCTCGGAATGACTGGTTGTTTTTTCTCAGGCCAGTTCGCCACCTCGACATGGCCCTGCAGAGAACTCAGCGCGAGACTCAGTGATGCTGAAGGAATGAAGCTATGGCCAGTCTGACGATGTAGCAGCTGCGAGATGTGCTTTCGTAGCGCCTGGTTCTGGGCCTACACGTGTCGATACAACAGAGAGCGGGAGGATCAGCGCGGAATTCACGGGCCTCTGAGTCGGGCTCTCACAAGAATTTTTTCGGGCCAAATAGGGGCTAACGTCAACGTACCTGAAGTGCTGCGTTTTCAGCGCGTAGCTCATCGACCTGATTCACATACTGAATCTTGCGACGGTTCTTCATCTCGGCATCCTTTAAAAACGTGCTATAGGCCGAACTGAGCTCGATGGACCGGTTAAAGAAGGCGTTACTCGTCTGGAGTCGGTGAGGGGCGATTGGGGAGAAAAAAGGTCAGGACCGAGGAGAAAATTTTAATGGCTTTGGAAATGTTCCAGAGCTTCAAAGCTCTATATATACACACACGATACTACAGGACGGTACGTACCACTTTGTGCTGCTTATTTTTCGCTGCAATAAAGTGGATGAACGGCTGCGACAACTGAATTGCCTCCACAACGTCTTCACACAGTTGCAGCATGGTCGTTTTCTAGACGGGTGATTGGAGACGTTTTAACATAAATCTTGCTCAGCAGAATGTGACACGCGCTGTACAACATTGCAGGCGCAAATTAGTGTCAACTTACCATTATGTTGGTGTTTCTGTACTCATGGAGAGCCTCGTACTGCTCTAAGTCGGTCTGGAGCTGGGTTCGAGCGGAGTCTTCTTCCAATGCTAGGGCGACAAATTGAGAGAGAACCTCACGGACCATGGAGTATACCATCGACAATCGCTTCTTCGTGATGAACAGCTTGCCAAAGAGCACTAGCATGTGCTGACTATTCACTCGAACCACTGTCTTAAGCTTTGCCTTGGCAGAGGCTGCAACACCACGAAGCCGTGCGATATCATCCTTGTATCGTTCAAGCGCCGCTTCAGTTGCGAGTACGGAGCGATTTGCCTTCTCTACTCGGGCCAAGGCCTCATCGCGTTCCATAACGGTCGACACCTAGAGGGATAATGGGGTGCAATACAGCATGCACATACCGGTTAAAAGTTTTTCATCTTCACAACAGTGGCTACGCAGCAACAAGTTTTTTTTTTCCTTCGCTCACGTACCAGAGCACGATGCATCTCATTCGCGCGCTTCGTCACATCTTGCATCTCATCCTCGAGCGCAGTCATGGCCTCCTTATGTTTCTGATTGATGCGATCAATTTCGGCAGCTTTGTCCCCGAGTAGTTTGTTCTAGATTGGGAAGAGGGACAGAAGGTGGGGTGAGTTACTACAAGGACACCGGGGACTGTGGGGCTTCCTCAAAGTCGCGTCAGCTTGCACTTCCATACGTACCTTGTTGTCAAGTTCCTCAGTTAGCTGCTCATTGCGCTTCATTTCCTGCTCAAGCTTCTGGGCGCTTTGTTCGATCGCGCGTAGAAGAACCGTGATCTCTCGCTTCTTCTCTCGGAGCGATTTCTAGAGTGAGTGTGGGTAACGGTGGTCGTGAGGATCTCATCTCGGAGCCAAAGATACAAAGATGAGGGATGCAGGACCAAGAATGCCTACTTACTTCACGCTCCATCTCGAGTCTGCTCTCAGCCACTCGTTCGGCAGTGCTAAGCTCTTCGGTGAGCCGCACGTTCTCGTCTTTCAATCGTTCAGCGGCAGCCTTTAGGTTGTTGAACTACACAGATACAAGATAATAGGGTCGTTTGTAAGCAAGAGAGCGTTTCGGATTCTACAAGCTCAGCATGTCCGTGTGCGAGTGTGTACGTACTTCGAGATGCACTGTCGCCAGGTGCTGCTGAAGGTAATCTCGCTCCTCCTGAATTGTCTTCGCCTCACGCTAGATGGGTCAGTAAGTAAAAAGGCAAGGTCGGTGAGAAATGCGCATGCTATGTCATGAGAATGGAATATAGCAGAAGATATTCCGTACGTACCGTCTTTGCTTCATACTGTTGCCTCAGCTGAGCTAACTCCTTGTTCAGACGGGCGATCTCAGCAAGGCTCTTGGATTCTTGTTCCTTCAACCTCTGGTTCTCTGAACTCGTAACGGCGATCTATAACGGGTAAGTAATTTCAGGGGCAATGAGAAAATCTGCAGCATTCCGTGTCGATAATAAGAGGGGAGCGCTAGTAAGCGTCTACTTACCTTGTGCTCTGCGTTTCTTAACTGAGCTTCGGAGCGGAGAGCCCTAGATTTGCGGAATGAGAAATATTTAGCCTTGGTGATCAGCTGGGCGGCGGAGGAAAAACAAAATTTTGAGCAATAGACCTGAGAGTGCTGACGTACCTAGACTTCTCTTCTTCGTAGAGTCGATCTACTCGCTTCTTGGACTGAATCATTTGGGATCTGAAGAGGAAAATGAGGAGATACAGAGTATAATTAGTAATGATGCAAACAGTCGAATAAGTCATTGTTATCCCCTGTCATCCGCATTCGAGGTATGGCGACGTACTTGAGGAAAATTTCGAGCTTGTTCTTTTCGACTGCGTTGAGGACAGGCTTGCTGCTCTGGCTCTTGGAGGTCGCCTCTCCGGTTTGGGACGTCTCAGGCGCTGCTTCAGGCATCGGCGTGGCTAGCTTCAGGTTGGTCGGGATCTCTGGAAGCTCATTACCTTCGGTCGCCGCCTGAGTACCCCGTGCAACAATCTCAGCCAGTTCCCTTCTGATCGCCTCGTTCTTCATCATGGTGTCATCCAGGAGCTGCGTCTTCGAGGCCTGACGGTCGAGGATCTGTCTGGCGAATGTTGAGATCGCCTCGACACACAGCATCTTGACAAACTTGCCATACAGCAGTGGGTGATTCTCTGCCATACTGGTGATGCTGTCGTACTGGAGGACGCTGAGGATCAGGTCCTCCCCAGCGACGACGTCTGCATTTCTTCGCCGCTGGCGACTAAGATACGACTGGGCTCCAATAACACTGCCTGCACCGAGTGTCGCGACGACGGCACCGTTCGATATCACCTTGGCGGTACCTGCGAGTACCAGAGTGATGAACGAGGCCGAGTCGTCCTGCTTGACTACGCTTTCTCCCTGTGGAACGCGCCAGTTGTCGGCATAGTCCGCGAGGGTCTCCAGATCGCTGCGGGTGAAGTCTTCATCGGGGTCCCAAAGCCGCGCCGCGTTCACGAGCAGCCGGATCGCGACATCGGTGGGTACAATGTTCGGGTTGACCACGTTCTCGCTTAGGGACATTCTAGCGCGTAGGCTGCGCTGTGCAGCGGGGAGCTTCGGTGTGCTTTAGGTTTCTGTGCGCGCTCTGCGTGCACTACCGAGTTCTGTTTGTCTCTCGCACTACTCCCTGCCGAGATACACCACCTCGGAAAGCGTGCAGAAACGGTCACTTTCTCTCTCTCTTTTTTTATTTTTATTTTTATTTTTATTTTTATTTTTATTTTTCATTTTTCATTTTTCATTTTTCATTTTCTGAGGGAAAAATAAAAAATCCCGCGCCAGAGAGGGAAAAATGAACAAAATCTAGCCACTTTTGGGGCGATGTTTGAGGCGAACGACGTGGAGACGCAGCAGATTCTCGCCACCGTTACGGTACGTGCATGCAACCTCATCAAATGCAGTTGATTCTGACCCATAGCACTTCCCACATCCGTCGATATACCACTTTTTCTCACTCGCAAGCCCGGTTCCGAAACCCCACAGGTGGAGACGCGCTTCTGGCGCAAGCTGCTGTACACGTTCAATATCATCACGATGCTCGCGTCCATCACGTTGATGGCCGTCGGCATCTACCTCCTCAATGCAAGCGAAGTACGTTATCCCTCGCAAATCCCCCTCGAAAGCTCGTACCTCAGTCGCCTGGAGATTACCTGACTCACCATGTCTTCTGCCTGGTTTGTTGCGTCTAGGTTGAGATGTCCGCGCCCAAGTGGGCTGTCCAGTGTCTTATTGCCTTTGGAGCTACTATGTGCGTTATCTCCGTTGTTGGTCTCATCGGAACTTACCGATCACCCGAGTACATCGTCCAAGACAAATGCAACTTCATGTACGTCATTCGCGGCGTCCCGCGCCTCGCACAGCAACGCCTGCGCCTCAGCACACGCCCGGCGGCTTTCCACCGGTGCATACCATCTGCTTGCTCGCCCACAGAGTGCGATATTACCTGCAAGGTTCAAAACTAGGGTCCTTGGTGCTGCTTAAGATCCCCATGTAGCGGTCGAGTACACTCGCGATAAGTCATGCCTAGGGACAGAGTTAGAGCACCGCTGGGCTCGTGGGTACTGCCTTAGATTCACACACTCTCATCCATTGACTCGCTCGCTTTGGGACCCCCCGCTGAAAATGTCTCACGTTGCTTTCCGGCCTCGACTCCCCTTCACACAAATAGGATGTTCTTCTACCAGCTCATGGTCCTCCTGAGCTTCGTTGTCACTCTCGTCGCAGCTGTTACCTTCCTGACCCTGCTCACTGTGCTTGATGGTGTAAAGAGCGACACTCCTCAGGGTTCGGCTAAGACTTTGGATACTCAAATCCGAAGCTGGATGGAGAAAGAGAGGTTCGGCAAGTGGCAGCAACTTCAGAATTACCTTGGTTGCTGCGGTTACACTGGTGTGAACGCGGACTCTGCATTAGAAACAGGCAAGCCATGCTCTCTTATTCCTAAGGCTGGACCAGTACGTTTTCTCCTCTGTCGCCTTCCTAAGGCATACCTTAACCCGCTTTTACCAACGATACCACTCGATTGCACGTGACTAACTTGGTCCTCGTCTCATGCCAACTTTACCATCTGTCTAGTGCAAATTGAAAGTCATCAGCGAAATCGAGAGCAAGAGTATGCTCGCTGGTATTCTCGCAGTCGTTGTCGCTTTTATTCAGCTTTTGGTACGTTCTATCCCCACCCATACCACTGATTTTATGGCTAGCTGGAGCTTAGCAAAGGTCTCAAATCCATTGTCTCACTTGAGCCATATGTTGATTCTCCTCTCCTCCACCACTCCAGACTCTCCTTGCGTCATGCTGCATCATCTGGACGAAGCCCAAGAACAGTGGCGCGTTCATTCCTTCCGAAGGTGCCCTTTAATGTTGTAGCATAGATACATCATCCCGACCACTATTCCATCCGTTCAGTCTGATCTGAACTGTGAACTGTAGATAGAGACACAAAGAGGCGATCTCTCCCGCTTCTCGTCCATTTCCCTATTCACTAGCAAGTTCCCATTAGTCGAATTAGCCCTAACGCGGCGAATAAACAAGCAAACGCGAGATGTTTTATTTGGGAATGTGGACTGGATTTTTTTTTTTGATTCTTTTGTTTGTTTTCTGACTCAATGTGTAATCTACATGACAAGAGGATGACCATATCGATGCACGCGGATCAATATGGCTCGTTTAGGGATCTTAATCATTCATTCAATCAATCAATCCAATTAACATTACGAGTGATTCTATACATAGGTGACGAAGATGAACTCGCTTGTTGTCATTTCCAGTTTCATCTTCGATCAAACGCGTTTTGATCGGGTTTCAGGGAGCAGTCTGAATCAAAGAGCACCTGTGGCCTAGTAATGCTGAAGACATTGTGCGAAGTAGTCTGATTTGAAACTGTGTAGCGTACAAAGGACTGCGCATCCGATTGAGTGCGTGCACTTCGTGTGCCGCCTTGATGTGAAAGAGACAATGCTGATGTGTCGAGTTCTTCAGCTCTGAGACGTGTAGCCACCTGACCTAACCGAGCTGTTGAACCAGTCTCACTGAGAGCATGCGTTAGATTCGCCACAACTTTCTGTAAAGGAGATTGAGATTCCATCTTGCAATCAGCTGTTACATCGGATACCTTCGTGGCAGGCTGATCATTGCATGATTGAGTCAATTTTGATTTTCTCGACTTGGCGCAGCCGCAGACAACGCAGAAACTAGGGAGCTTTGACGGACTAAGCTTCAAACGAGGTGGAGACGGCTTAACCGTAGTTGCTGATAGCACAGCATCACTTACAGAGCGGGCTAGCCTGAGACCATCATGATCACGGTCAGCACAGCTGAGCCGCCCCCTTGCACCATCAGGTACATGGTGTGGGGCATCAAACAAATTGCCCGAATGAACTGAGTTACTGCGCTCATGAGGTTTGTTTGAAGAGCTGACCTTGAACGGGTGACAATGATCACGCCAACAATCTCGACTATGACTGCCATCCTTTCCTTCCTTGCTGGCACAGCATCGGTTGTAGATAACTTTCACAGCCCGTGCGAGATCATTACAGAGTGAGGCCGTTGCGTGTTTGGCCCGTTTCTTCTCATCACCTTTGTCTCCTGCAGCGTTGAGATCAGCCATGGTAAACGTAGAGTCTAACCCACATGATGCCGCATAAATGGTGCGCTTGTACATTTGGAAGTCGATGTGACACGAGCAACCACAGCCACACCACGTCTTGGCGGGGAGTTCACACGCGTTTTTGCGAGTTGTGGAGTGCTGAGAACTGCGGGAGTTCGGTCGGGACGCTGATTCAGCACCAAACAATACTGCTCTGGCTGAGGTGGATGTTTGTAGAGTTGGACTCGTACTGAGAGAGCTTGCAGGAAATGACTCGGTCTCATTGACAGACAACATGCTATGATCCGAAGCTCTAGCGTCCAGGTCCATATCTGGATAACCTGTTGTAAGAGTTGGAGAGGCTCTTAGAGTCATGCTCTCATCAGCATCAAATGACAGTACTTCAGATGAACGCGCTCGAAGTGGGGGCTCAACAACACCCGGCAAAAACACCTCCTCATCATCGAGTCCCAGCGGCCCGTAAATCAGTTCATACCATAAACCGGCATGCGGGAACATGCGCGATCTTTTGTCACCACGCATTGCATGGTTCTTTGCTATGGTCACAATATTTTCGATCTCGTCTTCAATCGAAGTCTGGCGATTTGGATTGGCGGTGCTCAGGCCTGGGTCCACACAACCCACTCGATACGTCTTCGTGGTGTCGAACCACATTTTTAGGATTTCGACACAGGCTTCCGGGGACTCGAGGAAAGGCGCTTGTTCCAAAATCTGTTTCACAGTCTTTCTGGCCCATGCAATGTCCACATTATCAAAACTGATTCTGGAATAGCGGGCCCTAATGTCCGCAATTGCTTTGCGAAGTTCTTCATCATCATTACCCGCATGTGGCGAGTCGGTTTCACAACTGAATGCATGACCGACAAGCTGTTCTCGCGCGCCACTTTCTTCATCTTCACGCTCAGAATCATATGCCAATTCATCATCACCATAATGATGATGATTATCATCATCAACGAGACCTTTGCCTCTCGACCTTTCGTAATTGTCCAAGAGCTCCTGTTGCCGTTGCATTGCGAAGATAACGGCATTTCGTGCGGCCTTGAGTTCAACGTCAGATACGTGGCGATGTGTTCGTGTCTGGCTCTGTCGTAAGGCGCGCTCGTAGCTTTCAAGCTCATTTGCATTCTCCTCGTACTCATCCAAGTCTTTTTGGTCATTTCCTGATATCGTGAATGGCATCACGTCACTAGTTGTTTTCGAGCAGCAGAGTCGAGGACTGCAAGCGCTGGAGGGGCGCTTTGCACCTTCCACTGCCAAGTTGGTATCATACAGACCAACGTATTCACCTCGCGCGACCTCTGGCACCGAATTACAATGCTTGGTCATTGCTGCCGCAATGAGCCTATCATGTTTTGCGACATGTGCAAGGGCATGACTCAAATCAGAATGAGCAAGTGGCGTGATTATCGAGGGGTAAAGGCTTCGTGTGTATCGATTATGACAAGGATGAATAATGATTGATGGCGTTGGGCGTTCTTGCAATGCAGACTGAGCAGCACTTTCGAAGATGTTCTTTAACGATGCCGAGCTCAGTTGGGAGGGCCCAAAGTTATCGCAGATATGCGAGTGAAGTTCCTCCAATACTACGGTCTCCTCATCATCATCCTGAACATGCTTACCTTCGTGGTGGTGCTCCTGCTTTCCCCCTCCGACGCTGACTGTCACATCCATGCTGTCATCCACGATCTCACCGCTTTGTGCAGTTTGCTGAGCAGCGGGCCGCCACGCAACCGCATCAGTCGATGTGCTCTTATCTGAGCCTGGGTCGTCTTCGGACGGGAGCTTGAGTCGCCTTGGGCCACGCGATACTTGTCGCGCTGGTTGCGGATCCGCATTCGAACCTCGCTTATCCTCAAGGAGAATGTTAACGCCTGCAGCGAAGGCCGCCGCTTCACGGCGGTGTTGTAAGAAAACCTCGCCTGTTCGATCTTTTTTCAACTCCGAAGTAACGTCAGCCGCCCATTTTGAGCTGCGCTTGATGTTCTCCTTGGCTCGTTGATCGGTATAACTCGTGTGGAACATCGACACGAAACTCCTAGGTACACACATATATCGATGCTCGTTGTAAAACTTGCGATATCCACCGGCCATCACGTATAGTTCGGGGAAAGTGAGGTTTGGATACGCCTCCAGATTAATATGACGATCCAGAGCTCGGAAAAGATACCATGAGTTGGGTCCGCGAGACTGAGAATATTCGCAGTGGAAGATGATCACACAGGGCTTCGGAGGAGGTGCGCTGGGTCCTTTGGGGAAGTCGGGATCGCCGTGGATTCTAACGCTTCCGTCAGGGAAGGTGAGTGGGACTCGGTTCTTTGTCGCCATTGCCCGTGCAGCTGTCAAGAGCTTGAGAAACAGCTCGTAAATATGGAAGGGTTCATTCACATTGATTGCCCCATCTATGTGTCCTCCTAAATATTCATACTCATATCGGCAGTCGATAATTACGTAACTAGAGATCTTGTCGTCGTAGACACCAGATACAAGGTCCGCGACTGTATCGCGCGAGACGTAGTGCACACAAGCCTGCTGTCGCGGAAAGTCTTTGAAGAGGGGAAGTACATGAGACCCATTGATGCAAGGGAAACAGGCAGGGTCCAGACATGATGACGATACGCTCGGAATAGGAGATCGTGCTGGCTCCGCCGGTGCCGAGCGTCTTGATGCCTTGGACACACAGGTCTGAGGGGACGGGAATGAGGGCTTTAGGTCGTCAAGGCATCCTGGGTATTCACTGGTGCTAATTGGGAAATGGGGGCGTAGATCGTCCTCACGCATTGCCCCAGAAATTGACTGTGTTTGCGGAGTTACGTCGTAAGCGCTATGAAGTGTAGGGCTTGATTCATTGTCTTTGGCGGGGAAGGCACTCTGAATAGGGAGGAAGCTTGGGTTAATTTGCCCAGATGTAGCGGAACAGGTTGATTCAACTGCACTGATGTCAACATCCGTGGACAGACTTCCGTCCATAGAGACGCTGTAGCCAGTAGATTCCTCAGAGTGACGTGGGATCTGAGACTTGTACGCCGGACTGGGTGGGGACTGATCCAAGCAATCAGCGGTCGGACTTGTTAGCATACGAGGGGCGAGGACAGGAGATGAGAAGTTGGACGCGCTTTTCATCGCCGCTTCGCGTTCTGTGAGGGACGTGTCAGTCCGAGTGATGGACCCACCGGAGGCCCTTTGGCTTGAAAAGGCTCGTTGGAGCGAACTGCCATCAAAGGTATGACTCGTCTTAATACCAAGTGCGACCTTTGGATCGCTTGTACGTCCCAGCGGATTAAAGTCTCGGGAAGGAGACTCTGCTGGTGCGGCTGGGTGATCATTGGAGGTTGGCAGTGGCGATGCAGGATGAGGTGATGCGTTTTGGAAGTCAAACGGAGTGAATCGTCCTTGTGAGGGTGGTGGCTGAACTTGCGATTGAGGCAGTCCGCGGTTTTGTAGGGCTAAACTGGATGCAGCAAGCGCACGGTCAAGCACCATGTCTGGTGTCGGCCTTGAATCTGGGACGGAGAGCTTGCGGATGCGCGAGCTTACATGTGATGCAGGAGAAATGGCCCTACCGGGATCATCACGGGTTCCAGGGGTGGCCGTACCATTTACTCGATCCGGATCTGTCGTTGTCGCTGCTTTGTTCTCTCCGAGTTCATTCGCAATAGGATAGTCAATAGGATCGCGAGGTGAACTTAGATGGAGCTGACTCAGCATGTAGTTCGTCGCAAATGAAGGAGACTCACGACTTGTAACGTGAAGAGGGGTCTCGCCTCTCAGCTTGGACTGAAATGAAGAAAACCCCAGTGCGGTTGAACTCGACGAATTCAGCACAGACCTGCCGGTAGGAAGATTCCTAGGGGTGAGGCTCGAGTGATTGGATGTTACTGACAACGCTGATGAAGGGCGAGGTAGAGGCTCATGGTATCCGGCGTTTCGCGTATTGCTCATGTCGGCGGGATCGTCCTGGGTATCCATGCCCGATTCGCCTGCAGCGGAGCCTTGGCTCGTGATTCCACTTGGGATAGTAGGCTTAGGACGAAGTAGAGGCAAAGGTGCCTCGGACATCCCGCGTGGTCTTAAGGTTCTCGTGTGGGCTTTAGCACTATGTGCGTGGTGAGTGGCTGGACCAGATGCAGAATTGGGCGTGGGTAGCTGCAGAGGAGCCAAGATTGGACGTGTTAGGGGATAGGGTCTATTCGCCCCACCACTGCTAGCGCTACCATCGGTTGCGTCTGTCAAAACTGAGCCAGGTGCAGCAGCGGCATCACCAGTTGGATTGTCGTTCGGCTGCATACAGCTGCGATTCGCGAGACTCCGGCCGGAACTCGGTGCAGCGGCGAAACCAGCTGAGACCGTACGCACGTTACCAACGTCGACGCTATCGCGATTTTCGAGATCCTCGAGAGTGTGACCGTTCTCGTTGTTCACATGTCCTGCAGTCTGATTTAGGCACTGCTGGAACAATGGCATGAGCGACGAGCGTCGATTGATCGAAGTGGCTGACACAAGCATACGACTGGTCTCAATCAGGTCACCACTGTCGCTATTAGCCGAAGGGGAACAGGGCCGACGGCGTTTGAATCGCTCCTTCTCTACCTCGATCGCTGTGGGCTCAAAATAATCAGTAGATGGGATGCAGTCATCCTCTTCTCCCGCAACTATATCTTCAGTCGTCCCGTTCGTGGTTCGGTATGCACTATTACTAATGGCCTCCACATCGGTGTTGATACGTAACCTGTTGCGAGCCAGCGTGAGACAATTCCCTCGACAGTATCCGGCGTCCGCTGATCGCGCCGATGCAAGAGCGGCCACAGCGGGCTGCGCTGAACCTGTATCGATCTCCTCCATCTGCCTACCATGGGCGCCTACACCGATCGGCGCGAGGGCAGGCACCTCACACGCGACCTGGCTCACTTGAATGTTTTCTCCCGGGAGGACCATACGTCCGATCGCGGCCTCACACGCCGATGTGCCTTGACCAGCAACACCAGGCTGGTCACACACACCAACTCCAGCATCGTCACGGCACGGCACTTCGTCGAGCAGCGAGTAGTGGGGGATGCTCTGGACGGAGCCTGGGACGGGTGGATGGAATCTAGGGTGGGACGCAGTGTGGTGAGCGGGATAAATTCCAGTCTCCGACTCAGGCAAGTGAGACTGGGACGGAATGGATGAGTGTATCACAGCAGGCTCTGCCATAGCGCCGAGCGCGGGGGACAAGACTCTGTGACCGGGAGCCATACGGACCTCCGAGGTGGACCCTTCCAACTCACGTTCCTCCGAGGTCGCGGAAAACACGCTGGTTTGCGCCGGAGGTGGAGGTCTCGGCGGAGACAATCCCGGTTCAGTCATCTTCAGCACGCGCGAAACTGGGTAATCGCGTCAAACGACCGCCCAAGTTGTTCCACACCGCGGAAAACAGCTGAAAAAGCGTGTCTAGACCAAGTTCAAACGGTCGCGGGGTGAGTCGGGGCGGATTTGTGAGGGATCCTTACTGGGGGTGCAAAAACGCGCAGGTGCAAACAATTCATCAAGACAGTGATTACCGGAAATCAGTGTCAGATCCCACACAGCACTCGGAGCCACTGAGAAAACGAGCGGGAAAGAACGGCTCACTGTGCTGGATTCTTGGACTCAAAATAGGGAGTTTGGCCCTACCACAGCAGGGGGTGACGGAATACTTTCTGTGCCAGCTAACGGACAGACGACCCATTCTCAGCCACACGTTGCTTGACTGGGCTGTGCACTGCGGTGGGGCCGCGCGCTGGAGCGGGCAGCGCGTGGGAGAGCGTGGCACACTGCGACACAGCGAAACAAACACTAAAATGAGACATTTATTCGACGAAAAGTTTTGGAACTATTGAGTGTGTCAGTGCAGACGGGGCTGAACTGACATAGACGATTTGGCGAGTAGGGCTAATTTACTCGGTCAGGGTGTTGGCAGTTTTGTCAATGCCTTCGTCCGTCTTACTGATGTGCATATTGTAGATGAGCCGTGCGAGAGCGCCATTACCATACGCCTTCTCAACTGGAATGGGCTTTAAGTTCAGTGTGATGCTGCCATCAGTCAAGAAGTGGGCAACGTACTCTGGACCGATGGGGACTTTCATTGTGACGATTTGCTGGTCCTTTGCTGTAATGGCAAAGAGGATGCCTCGCTGAGGCCAGAAGCACACATCGATACCCTCACTCGTGTCAAACGTGACGTCGCTCCCGAGTCCGGTCGAATGCGCGAGGGACTGACCATTGACACAGCATCGCTGCTTGCTGATGGCATAGACACCTGGAGAGGTCTGGGAGTCGTCGGGGAATCGGGTATTGGTTGATACACCGACGTAGAAAAGTGCGTTTTGATTGCCCTGTGGTGTTACTCGCCAGCATGCCAGGTTGCGCAGAGGCATGGAGCCCAACGCATGCGAAGCACCAGTGGTAGTGAGTGTGTTATATGCCGGGAACGAAGGTGATGTGTTTCGAACGTTTGCATTGCGACCGCAGAAGCGTGCAGAGAAACCCCACGTGAGCGGTGATGAGCCCAAACGTGGTGGCGTCAAGTACAACGGTGGCAAGGCCGAGGGGTCCACGAGCGATTGTGCGATGTAGGTGTACAACTCGAGCAACTGGTGAGGAGGGAGCAGCCGACTTGGAGACACGCATGTAGCAATATCCTGCGCGGACATGTGGTGGAATCGGATGTGGGGGAGCACATTTGCTAATAGACTCTGTAGATTATCTTGAGTGACTGGAAGCGCACCGCTGTTTGCGCACTTGCGAGCGGCCCAGCGTCGAACCGCCTTGAAAACATCTGCCTCACAGATCATCAAATTGTCGTCCTTGAGAAGCGCAATCAATTGTTTCTCGTCGAGACGCTCAAACGCTTTGCTCTCAAAGACAGCCGTTGCGTGTGTGCGGATATAGGTCATGAGGAAGTCAAGGTGCGGTAGGGAAGCGAAGAGGCTGTTGTACAGTGTGAGGGCGTTCTCATTATTCACGCCTTGAGTAAGATAGCTCAGGCAGGCAGAGCGAAGCACAGGGATGTTGTACTTGCGTGCTGCAGCAATTAGCGAGCTGATCTGAGTGGGCTCAATTGTAGTCTTGTCCTCGTACAGGCAGTCCAGGATACAACGAAGCGTGATCGCATTGCAGTCCTTGAACTCGATTCTGCATGGGTTCGAGGGGGAAATGTCCTTGTTCTCGTCAAGGATACGCGAGAACTCGGGCGATGCCGAGCGCAGGATTAAACTGTGTACGTAGAACTCCTCATTATCGCTCGAAACAAGCACAACATCCTTGAACGCAGGTGAATCCTTAAGCACCGCGAGGGCTTTGACGAGGGAAATCTGTGCAGTGGGATCTTGTTTCGTTCCATTAATCAAGTAGAACGGTTTAGGAGGCTCAGAGTAAGGAGCACTCAACCGATTCCTACCCACTGGCTCGCTACTCACACCGCTCAGCGGCGAAGCTACCTCCGTGTGCTGCTGTGGTTCAGCCTCGTCGAGGCCCCGGATCTCGCTCATCTGGGTTTCGGGATGGTTCTATAGCAAAGTGGTGGCGCCAGCGTGTTGGTGTCAGTCACAGAGTGCGTTTTGGCTTGGGTTCGTGGGGTTCAGTCAGTGATAATGCCACGAAATCGGGCAGCAGACAAGTAGATTTTATCAAATCTTCTCGCCCCAAGACTTTCGTACTCGATTTGTGGGGTGAGCAGACTCTATGCGCAGGTGACACAAGACTTTCTAGACATCGCATACCGCGTAGCACAGAGATATTGGGTTGTCTTGCGCCAGGCAATGCCACATCTCCCGAAAATCCACCTCAAGTACACTTCACCACATGATGAAATTCGGCCTAAAATCCGGGCCAGGACGGATATTTCTAAGCCGCCCTAGAGAGGTAATATAAGCCGCCTCTGCCACACCCCCACCACACCCCCACCGACCGAAGGAGAACCCATCCACCCGAGGAAACCGCCCGCGCTCTCCTTGGGCGGAGAGGGGTTTGAAAACACGAATTTCAAACCCGAGGAACACACGGTCGTTTCTCCTCGCTGGAGAGGATAGCTCAAGTACTCCAACACCCGACAACACAACACGAATTGTCGGAAAAATTTATGTGTCAAAAGTGTTCCATCCCGTTCTTCAAATTCCAAGACGCAA